>Ga0066256_1000271_pt1 | contig 199145 bp, 190 predicted proteins | sample ThiBio_1000_biof_FD_87107 | JGI IMG/M metagenome (GOLD analysis project Ga0066256, IMG submission 87107) | Wastewater bioreactor microbial communities from Cape Town, South Africa - Thiocy_expt_1000_biof (version 2) | ecosystem: Engineered > Bioreactor > Thiocyanate-remediating >...
GCCCCGCGAAAGCGGGGATCGGGCAGCGGCGGGGATGCCAGAGCGCGCCAAAGTATACATGGGGCGCCAGCAGCCCGCTACGGGGTCGCATCTTCCTCTGGAAGAAACTGCTCCGCCCTGCGCGGTCTCGCCCGATTTTACCGCAACCCTTATGGGGCGGGGCTTTGTGAGCGGTCTGCCTTGTCAGGCTCCTGGCGAAGGAGCGCCCCGGAGCGTCGCCCGAGGGGCCCCGCAGAGCGGGGATCGGGCAGCGGAGGGGATGCTTCGACCGCACCACAGTTTTGTTGGGGCGCAGGCATCCCGCCACGGGGTCGCATCTTCCTTTCGGAAGACACTGCTCTGCCCTGTGCGGTCGCACCTTTCGCGTCGTCGCCTTTCGCTCATCCCATCCCGCAAAACCACCGCCGCGCCAGTGGAGATTTGTTCAGCGCTTCCTTAAGAGCGCTACCGCACAGATGATTATCTGATTCGCGTCTATCCTACAATCGCGCCCGTCATTCCAGCCAGGTTTTTACAAATTGGATGTTCTGGCGACTATGTTTCCTAAATGAATGAACAGGAGGCCGCAAAATGGAAAAGAAATCAGTTGTGTCAGCTATTCTGTCCACTGCGATGGTATTCGCAACCTCGGCTTTTGCCGGAGAAATGGAGAGGGTTCGCTGGGCGGATGTACCGCCTGCAGTCCAGAAAACGATAACCGATAACGCAGGCGGCGGAAAAATCGAGGAAATCGAGAAGGAAACGAGCATACAGAAGGTCCGGGTCCTTCATTTCGACGGCACCAAAACCGTTACCGTTTATGAAGCCGAGGTAGAAAAACCAGACGGCAAAGAGATTGAGATCAAAGTCCGCGATGATGGCAAACTGATCAAGATACAGCATCACTCCGGAATTTCAAATCCCTATACCGGCGGCGTTTAAGCGAAGATGGCAGGCTCATCAGGATAAAAGGCCAGCCGTGTCCGGCAATTCAATCGAGTAGATTCGGTAGCCGGAATCCCCATGCTGGCCTTGGGGATAGATTCCGGGCCAGGCCCGGAATGATGAGATTTTTGGTATTTTCTGGCTGGATCAATAGTTGATCATCGATCCGCAGCTTGATGACGCTGCGGCAGAATCGGCACGCTGGTTCCTCCGCCTCTTCCTCTTCCGTTGTCCCGGACATTTTGCCCGGCAGGAACGCCATTATTCGGCGCTGGTGCTTCGGGGCTGCGAATCTTCCATAATAGTTTATTGTTTTAGGATTTCATTCAACCATTTGCCACAACCTGGAACATGAAGATGTGGGCATGATGCGCAACTTTCACGGTTGAGGGTACCCGGCGTGATTCATGACCCAGGATACAAGCTGCTTATGTTTCCGGGGTTTCCGGGCAGTGGCAGGCATGGTTAATTCCGGAAACGCTTGCTTGACGGGTCAGAATAATCCGGCAAAAGAAATGCCAATAGATTCGAAGCGCCGGCCCTGGTGGCTGGAACCGCTGCGGGAGGAGGAAGCCGCGCGCCTCGCCAGATACCCGGGCTTGTCGGATCTCGAAGCGAAAGCCCGGCTTATCCAGTTTGGTCCCAACCTGTTCCGAAAGCGGCGCGAGCGATCGCTGTTGCTGCTGTATCTCACCCGCTTCAAGAACCCCCTGGTCATTATTCTTCTTGTCGCCAGCGCGATATCCGCATTGAGCGGGGAGGTCATCAACTTCCTGATCATCAGCTTGATAGTGTTGCTCAGCGTCACCCTGGATTTTTTGCAGGAATACCGTGCCAACGAGGCGGCAAAGAAATTGCGCCAATCCGTTTCCGTGCGTGCACTCGCAATACGTGAGCGCAAACCGTTGGAGGTCCCGGTTACAGAGGTTGTGCCTGGAGATGTGGTGCTGCTTTCGGCCGGCGATCTCATTCCGGCCGATGGAAGAGTGTATGAATCACGCGATTTCTTCGTCAAGCAGACATTGCTGACTGGCGAATCCTACCCGGTGGAAAAGCGGCCGGGCATGCTGCCGGACACCGCCACCGAGTTTCAGGAGGCAACCAACGCGGTGTTCATGGGTACATCCGTCATCAGCGGAAGCGCCCGAATCCTGGTGGTCAAGACGGGCGCAGATACGGCTATCGGAGAAATTGCCGATAGCCTTTCCCGGCCACCGGAACCCACTTCGTTCAATCTCGGCACCCGCCGCTTTGGCATACTGATCATGCGGCTGACCATCCTCATGGTGCTGTTCGTTCTACTGGTGAATGCTTATTTTCACAAGCCCTGGCTGGACTCCTTCCTGTTTGCGGTGGCTCTCGCCGTCGGGCTGACACCAGAACTGCTGCCCATGGTGATATCGGTCACGCTGTCGCGAGGCGCCCTGCGCATGGCCAGTATGCAAATGATCGTCAAGCGGCTGTCCAGCATTCAGGATCTCGGGTCCATGGATGTCCTCTGTACCGACAAGACCGGTACCCTCACCGAGGCAAAAATCCGACTGGAAAGACATGTGGATGTGGCGGGCCGGCCCAGTGAGCGGGTGCTCGAACTGGCCTATTTCAACAGTTTCTTCGAGACGGGCCTGAAAAGTCCCCTCGACGAAGCCATTCTTTGCCACCAGCACATCGAGATCAGGGCGTGGCAAAAGATCGACGAGGTTCCCTTCGATTTTGAGCGCCGCCGCGTCTCCGTATTGATTGATAACGGCGAGACACGCTGGCTGGTGGTAAAAGGCGCCCCGGATGAAATCGTCGGGCTGTGCACGCACTACGAAGCGGAAGGGATTGAACTGCAGCGCTCCATGGATGAAACGGCGCTGGCAGCGATTCGCAGCCGGCACCACGCGCTCGAGGAAGACGGCTTCCGGGTGCTGGGCATCGCCTGGCGGCAGGTGCCCATGGACCATCCTCATGCCGTGGTGAGTGACGAAACAGAACTTGTGCTTGCCGGTTTTGCAGCCTTCCTCGACCCGCCCAAGGCAAGCGCCGCCCCTGCATTGGCGGCCCTGGGCGGGTTGGGTGTTGCCATCAAGATCGTGACTGGCGACAGCGATCTGGTTACGCGACATGTTTGCACCGAGTTGAAAATACCCGTGGCCGGACTGCTGACGGGGAAAGAGATTTCGCAGATGGACGATTACGCTCTGCAAGCCCGGGTCGAAACGGCGAACTTGTTCTGCCGGGTTAATCCCGCGCAGAAAGAACGCGTGATCCGGGCGCTCAAGGCTCGCGGCCATGTGGTCGGCTATCTGGGCGACGGCATCAACGACGCGCCATCATTACAGACGGCGGACGTCGGCCTGTCAGTTGATTCGGCGGTGGATGTCGCCAAAGAAGCGGCCGACATCATTTTCCTGAAACAGGACCTGCATGTTTTGCACAAGGGCGTTCTGGAAGGCAGACGCACCTTTGGCAACATCATGAAGTACATCATGATGGGTACCAGTTCCAATTTCGGTAACATGTTCAGTATGGCTGGCGCCGCGTTATTTCTGCCTTTCCTGCCGATGTTGCCAACCCAGATTCTGCTCAACAACATTCTTTACGATATCTCGGAAATTCCGATCCCGCTGGACAAGGTGGATGCCGGCGACCTTCGCAGCCCGCGTGTACTCGACATGAATTTTGTTCGTAATTTCATGCTTGTGATCGGTCCAATCAGCTCCCTGTTCGATTTCCTGACCTTCTATGTCCTGCTGGTCGTTCTGCAGGCCGGCGAGAAGCTGTTCCAGACTGGCTGGTTCGTTGAATCGTTATGTACTCAGGTGCTGGTGATCTTTATTATCCGTACCCGTGGAAACCCGCTGAAAAGCCGTGCCCACCCACTGCTGACAGTAACCTCGCTGGTCGTCGTCGCCAGCGCGATACTGTTACCGTTAACACCTATCGGAACGTATTTCGGCTTTGTGCCGCCCCCTCCCCAGTTCTATTTCCTCCTCGGGGGCATGACGCTCGCCTATCTTTTCGTTGTTGAACTAACCAAGCAGGGTTTCTACCGGTGGGCAGCGGTGGGAAGGCAGTCGTACAGATCCGGGATAAGAACTTAATGCGGCAGGCTTCTATTCCATAGTTTGCGTCAGAGGCGAGTAGCAGCTTCGTTGAGCTAAGTTACCGCGTCGCCTTCTCCCGACATACTATCCAAATCAATGGTAAGTATATTTTTAATCAATGATTTGTGGAAATATCCTCATGTTGTTTCTACCTTGTATGACGTCAGTGGCTTTCTATCTCCAGGTTAAAACTACCAATTTTAGCCGATCAGCTTTAGTTGGGGTAGGATGGGTGGAGTGAAACGCAACCCATCATTTTCCTGGTGCTGGTTTTTTGATGGGTTGCGTTTCACTCCACCCATCCTACCGTCCAACTACAGTCGATCCCGCCCATGCGTTTCGAGCAACGCATAGGGAAACAGGCTGAACAATCGGGCCAGCGCCAATCCGCTCGTTCCATCCCGTGCGTCCGCGCGCAGGGTCCCGGCGGTAAAAGCATCGATCCATTCTTCCTGCAGGAATTCCGCCGGCAATTCGAGCCAGGTATCGCCCCAGGCCGTTGCACCCACGGGCAACTGCCGTCCATCCTCGCCCAGGAGTCCGCGCAGCAGCCGGGGCACGGCGACAATGACGATCTCGTTCCCCTGGCGCCGGGCAAAGGCGCACACCTGCTCGGCGTGCTCGCCATGCGCTTTAAGCGGCAGATAATCGCCTTCCCGGAAAAGGGATTCGCGCTCGTGCCGCAGGGCCAGGGTCTTCCAGGTCAGATAAAGCTTGATCCTGCCGTCCGGCAGGGCGCCAAGCAGCCGCTGGGCGCATGCTGCCGGGCCCTCTCCGGCATGGATGGCCTTGATCTCTTGCAGGGCCGCCTGCCGTGCGGCGTAATCCACCGGCCGCCGGTTATCCGGGTCCACCAGGCTGAAGTCCCACAGTTCGTTGCCCTGGTATATATCCGGCACGCCTGGCGAGGTGAGCTTGAGCACCAGTTGCGACAGGCTGCTGAACGCCCCTGCTCGCGCAATCCGTCGCTGGAAAGCCGTGAAATCAGGCAGGAACCGGTTCGCAAAATCGCGTGTAAGCAAGGCCTGGATAAAATCTGCCGTTGCTTCCTCATAGCCGGCCTCCGGGTTGATCCATGAGCTGTGGATTTTCGCTTCGCGTGCAGCCTTGATCATATAAGCCGTGGTCCGTTCGCAAAGGCGGGCCAGTTCATCCGCATCCGGGATATCTCCCCCAGGCGCATTTTCGTGCGGGTTTTCCGCATCCGGGGGCGCCTGTGGCTGGTCCTGAGTCTTCCCCGGATCTCCAAAGGGCCATATGCCGAGCAATGTCTGGTACAGCAGGTATTCGTCGTTGCGGCTGGGCGACAGTTCCCGACCGGGCTCTTCGTGTTCGCCACCGTCGTTTGTTTCATTGCGCTTGCCGCGGTTGAGGCTGTTCCAGCGCGAAAGCGCGCCGCGCCACTCTTCCGGCACTTCGGAGAGCACGCTGATACGCGCTCTTGCATCCTCGGAACGCTTGTTGTCGTGAGTCGAGGTAGCCAGCATGGCGCGCGGCCAGCGGCGCGCGCGTTCCTGGTTCTGGCGGTGAAATGCCGCAAGCGATGCACCGAAGCGGGCAGGGTCTCCCCCGACTTCATTGAGGCTTGCCAGCCGGTTGTATTGGTAGAAAGTCGTATCCTCCACCGCCTTGGCCATGACCGGCGCCGTATATTGCTGGAATTTCATGGCAAAGGCGCAAACGGCTTCCTGCAGTGCTTCACTCTTGCCCCTGGCATAGCGCGCCAGAAGCACCCCGTGGATGAAGTCGTAGATGCTCGCGTCGGCCGCCGGGCTGTATTTCTTCGCCCGCCCCACGGCCCAGCTGACATAGCGGGCGTCTTCTTCCGAGCTGTCCTCGCCCGATACATAGGTGCGATAGACTGGAAAATTGGCCACGACGCCGATCAGCGCCCGGCGCAGGCTGTTGAAGGTGAAATCCGACGTCTGGCGGTCGCCTTTTGCAATGCGCGTCAACTGGATCGCCAATACCTGGAGTTCGCTTGCAAGCGAGGTTTCCATGATGAGCCGCTTGTTGGCGCGGCTCGCCGCTTCGAGGTCCATGGATTCGCCGATGAAGCCTTCGTAGATATGGGTAAAGGCGTCAGCGGCGCGGCTGTCGACGAACAACTGGGAGCATGCCGCCAAAAAATCGTAGCCCGTCGTTCCGTGGATGGGCCATGACTCCGGGAGGCGCTCATGATGAGCAAGAATTTTCTCCACCACGACGTACATCGGTGCGCGCTTTTTTTCCTCTTTTTCCGGTTCCGGCAAAAGCGCCGCCGCTATGTTTTGCAGCCGTTCAAGATATTCTTCCGGGTCGTACAGGCCGTCCGGGTGATCGATGCGCAATCCGTTCACGTCGCCCCGGGCCAGCAGTTCGCGCAACAGGCGGTGGGTGAGTTCGAATACCTCCGGATTGTCCATCCGAAGCGCGGCCAGATGATTGACATCGAAGAAACGGCGATAGTTGATTTCATCCGCAGCCCGCCAGAATGCCAGGCGATAAGCCTGTGCCTGCAGCAATTCGTGCAGGGCATCGAAGCTTGCCGCCTCGGCGGGCTTGCCATTGAACGTCGCCACGTTTTCCTCGATGAATTGCGCGACGTCGGCGCTCGTGGCGGATAGCGCGGCGAGGTGATGCTTGTACACTTCCTTGTCGCGCGCGCGCTCCGCCACGGCTTCGGCGGATGCGGGATCGCGCGCCGGAAGATGGCCGAATGCCGTTATCAGGGATTGGAGTTCCAGGAACTCCGGATGAGCGTTCCCCAGGCGGGTGGCGAGGCGGGCTATGCCATGGCCCAGGATGGCCGGGTATTCCCTCGGGTCCACCGGGAAGCGATGCTCATGGTAGAGGATGCTGAAAGATCCTTCTTCCTGGTCGAAACGGAGCTTGAGCTCGCCATTTTCCAGGATGATGCCGTAATGGTCGCCCAGAATAGGCAGCAGCACTCTGCCGGGCAGGTCTCCGGAAAGGGCGTACCAGTCGATGTCGAAGTAGCTGGCAAACCGGGAGGCTGGCCCATTCTCCAGCACATCCAGCCACCATTCGTTGTCCGTTCCCATGACGGCCATGTGGTTGGGCACGATATCCATGATCAGGCCCATGCCATGCCGTTTCAATGCCGCCACGAACAGATCGAAATCCCCGTCGCCCGCAATTTCGGGATTGAGGGTGCTGTGGTCCGTGATGTCGTAGCCATGGGCGCTGCCGGGCCGGGCTTTGAGCAGGGGAGAGAGATAGCAGTGGCTTATTCCCAATTCGTGCAGGTAGGGGATCAGTTTTTTTGCCTGTTCCAGATTGAACTCGCGATTGAGCTGCAGCCGGTAGGTTGCGCGAGGCCATGGCGATAACGCCGGCTGTGGCAGCATGCCTCCTTCAAGCGGGCGGGAAGGGTGCCGCAGTGGGCGTTCCCGGCGCAATGCGGCCACGATCCCCTGCAGGTGCGCGTTGCCCTGCCATTCCTCCAGGTTGAGCGCCATCTTCAGCCGCCAGTTCGGGTAGGCCGATCCGGAGGTGCCCGGCAGATTGGGTTGTCCGGTAAGCCCGAAACCATCTTCCATCTGTACCAGCAGCAGCTTGCAGGGGGAGCGCGCGAGATAGGTATAGACTGCTGCCGCAAGTTCCGCCGTCATCTCGGGAAAGCCGACCTGATGCAGCGCGCCGCCAGCCGGAAGCACTTCCTCGTTTTTCAGCGCCACCAGCAGTTGCGCGCGATCAGCGGCGCGCTCGACGACCTGGCGGTTGCGTATCCCGTCGTCGGGAAACAGGTGCCGTTCCTGGCGCAAGTCGATATCCAGCCCCTGCCAGAACCCCGCCAGGGTCGGCAGATCGTGGGTGGTGACGGCGGCGACGGCATTGGCCGGATATTCGCGCGGCGGCTTCAGGCGGCCATCCTGATATCGCTCGAAATACAGCAGGCGGGTGGACAGGACGTTCATGGGCTGCAAGGCATGGCGCACTTCATCGGGCACGGTGCCCAGGTCTTCGCCGATGATCAGGCAGCGGTTGCGCTGGCTTTCGAGCGCCAGGATTCCGAGCAGGTCTTCGAACGGATAAAGCACATAGGCGCCCTCCGTGGCGGGAAGGCCGCGCATTACCCAGAACAGCCGCCGCAACCCCATGACGTGGTCCATGCGCAAGGCGCCGCAATCCCGCATGGTGGCCCGCAGCGTTTCGATGAAAGGCGCGTATGCGGCGGCGGCCAGCTTATGGGGAATCCAGGGCGGCAGCCCCCAATCCTGGCCGCCGTGGTTGAATTCGTCCGGCGGCGCGCCCGCGCTTGCCTGCATGGCATACAGTTCCGGCCGCATCCACGTGGCGGCGCCACCCTCCGCCACGCCTATGGCCAGATCGAACATCATTCCGATCCCGAGCCCCAGCTCCGCGGAACGCGTACCGGCTGCATCCAGTTGCCGTGCAGCCTCCCACTGGAGATACTCGAAGTACTCGACTTGCGCCAGGTGGGCTTGCTCGAATGCTGTCACTTCCGGGCTGCGATGGTCGCGGCAGGGTTCCGGCCAGACGGGCCAGCCCCATATCGCCTTATCCTGCGCGCTGAAATGCGCCTGCATCGCATCGAATAGCGCCTGCTTGCGCAGGGTTTCCCCCCGTTCGGCCTGGAAGGCGCGAAAGACCGAAGCCCGGCTGGTACTGGATGCCAGGTGATGGTCGCGAAAATGCTGGTAGAGCACGCCGAAGACTTTCCATTTCATTTCGGCGACGCCGCCATAATCCACGTGGTCCGTGGCGCGCAATGCGCGAAGCTGCGCCTGGAATTCGGGCGTGCCTGCCATGGTGCGCGCCTGCTCGCATTCGAGGAAATCGGGAATCGATTCCACATCCAGGTAAAGCACGTTGAAATAGGCGCGATTGGAGGGGCTGTAAGGGCTTGCATGTTCTGGCGCATCGGGAAAATTGGCGTGCAGCGGATTGAGCAACAGCGCGCTTGCGCCGGCTTCGGCGCAGAATTCGAGCAGATGGCGCAGGTCCCTGAAATCTCCCATGCCATAGTTGCGTTCGGAGCGGATGCCATAAAGCTGCGCCGCGAATCCCCACGCGCGCCCATCCTCTCCTTCCACGCGCAGTACGGGAGGCATGTAACAGGCGACGGGGGCGACGATGAAAACCATTTCGCCGGAAGAGCCGGCTAAACCCGGCCTGTCCGCGCGCTCGAGCAAGAAATGGTGGTAGCCGGGCTCGACGGCCAGATCCAGCATCAGGACCCGCCGCACGAACTCCCGCCCACCCAGAAGGCAGCGCTCAGCCTCTTCCAGCGTGGCGGGGATGAATTCCGCCTGATCCGTGGCGCCGCATTCCCTATGCAGGCGCCAGCAATACCGTTCCCCATCCTCGCTTGCCGGCAAGGCAAAGGCAACGCGGTATGGGCGTGCGGGTTGGCGCACCACCTGCACCGGCGGCAATGGCCGCTCCCACTGGCGCCGGGTCCAGGCATCCAGGGAGGCGGCCGCCTGGTCTTCATTATCCGCTGGCACGCCCATTGCCCCGAGCAGGCGGCGCCTGGCATGTTCCGGAACGGTATAGGTGTTTCCCCAGATATCGTGGTACCAGGGGAGCACGCCATGAAGATCGCACAGCCGATCAAGCAGGTTGCTCATGGGTTTCCTTGATCTTTGAAATCCTTGAAATCGGTATCCCTGGCGTCCTCATGTCCAGTGCTTCCGGAGTTCGGAAGGTGGAGCATCCAGCGCACTCCCCATGACGGGAGATGACCGGGTGAGCCCGCTTCTGGCATGGTTTCGAACAGGGTTTCTCCTGGCGTTTCTTCCGATCCGGGCACGTAAACTTCCTCGTTTGCAAGATTTGCCGTCAACTGAAGCACCGAGCCATCGCCCAGCCGCCATCGTGCCCGCAACGCGGATGGCGCGAAGACTTCAGCTTTTCCGCAATGGCTTTGCATTCCCCGCAACCGTGGCACGATGACCTCGTGCCGCAGCGCCAGCAGCCGCTGGTGATAGGCAAGCCAGGCTGCGTAGGCAGCGCAGCCGAGCATGTTCCAGTCGAGCTTCGATGTAAGAAAAGTTTTCTCCGCGTTGGGATCGGGGATGGCCAACGCTGCCGCCGGGCCGGAAAATCGCGCAAATTGCGCAAACTCGCGCCGCCGGCCTTGGGTGACGGCTTCGCCCAGCTCGCCGCTGAAGTCGCAGAAAAAAAGGAAGGGGGAGGATGCGCCGAATTCCTCGCCCATGAACAGCATGGGAATGGCGGGCGCCAGCAGAATGATGGCTGCCGCCGCCCGCACTGCCGGCGCGGAAGCGATCTGCGTGATCCGCTCCCCGAAGGCGCGGTTCCCGATCTGGTCGTGGCATTGGAGAAAAGCGATGAAAGCCTGCGGCGGAAGGTGGGCGCTCGGCTCCCCCCGCGGTGCACCGTCGCGATAAGGCGAAGGTTCTCCCTGCCAGGCAAATCCTTCCGTAAGGCAGCGGCCGAGAAGGCGCACGGGGTGATCCGCGTAGTCCCGGTAGTATCCATCCTTCTCGCCGGTGATGAGGACATGCAGTGCGTGATGCATATCGTCATTCCATTGCGCGATATAACCGTGGCCGAGATAGTGCGCCTGATTCCGGTCATTTTCCAGGATCAGGTGCACCTGGCGCCCCTTCCCGATACTGGCCCTCACGCGTTGCGCCAGTTCGGCAAGGATATGCAGCTGCGAATCGTCGGCGATCGCATGCACGGCATCCAGGCGCAAGCCATCCAGATGATACTCGTGCAGCCAGTACAGCGCATTATGAATGAAGAACTCGCGCACATTGCGGCTGCCAGGCCCATCGAAATTGATTGCCGCGCCCCAGGGAGTATGGTGCCGCTCCGTAAAAAATGCTTTTGCGTAGGCGTGAAGGTAGTTTCCATCGGGCCCGAAATGGTTGTAGACGACATCCAGCAGCACCATCAATCCCCGGGCGTGAGCAGCCTGGATCAGCATTTTCAAATCTTCCGGCCGCCCGTAACGGCTGTCCGGCGCATAGGGCAGCACGCCATCGTAACCCCAGCCGCGCGCGCCGGGAAAATCCGCTACCGGCATCAGCTCTATCGCCGTCACGCCCAGCGCCACGATATGATCGAGCCGCTCCGTCACGCCCGTGAAGGTTCCGGCGGGGGAGAACGTGCCTACGTGCAATTCATAGATCACTGCCTGTTCCCATGGACGTCCCCGCCAGTCACCATCCCTCCAGTCGAAGGCTGCCGGATCGACCACTTCGCTGGCGCCATGGACGTCACCGGGGTTGAAGCGCGACGCCGGATCCGGTACCCGCAGGCCGCCGCTTACCTCGAAGCGATAGCGCGTACCCGCAGCGGCGGCAGCCGTCGTAAGCTCGAACCATCCACCCTCGCAGGGATCCATCGGCAGCATATGCCAGGGCTGTGCACAGTCGCCATCCTCGCCATGCCCCGGCATGAGCGACAGCGAAATCCGTGCGTGGTCCGGCGCCCACAGGCGAAAATGCACGCCTTGCGGCGTGATGCGGGCGCCAAATGGCATATCATGCAGCCTTGCCACCATATGGTCTTCCTGTTCCTCTTATCCTTCCTGTTTTTTGCGCGGCGATATCCGGCTGAGCCGGGTCAGTTCCCGCATGAGGTGCCCGATGGTTTTTGCCTGCTGCGAGAACGCACTGCTCAGCCCGGCTGCGGCTTTCCCTATCGTGAAGAGCGTCACCAGCGCTTCCGCCTCGCCCGGTCCGGAAGGAAACAGGTCGTATCCGGCCATGGTCTTGCGGTAGCTCCGGTAAAAATGGCGGGCCGCCAGCGCATGCCATTCTTCGGCATGGCGCCGGAGCATGCCGGCCGACTCCGGAGAATCTGCGGCCACCTCGCCGAGCGCTGTCGCCGCGGCTTGTGAAAAGGAAAGCAGCATGCCTGCCACATCGCGCAACGGGGACTGCTTGCGGCGCCGTTCCTCCCAGGTCAGGCCGGGGCCGCTGCCATAATTGGCAATCAGGAAATCATTGCTGGACAGCCACACCTGCCCGAGGTGATAGTCTCCATGAACGCGTGCTTTGGTAATCCCGGCAGTTCGAGCGGAACCGGAAAGCGAAGCCGCGATTTTCACGATGCGCCGGGTGAGGCGGGGCCGGGCAGCCGCCAGGCTGGCGCCGACGCTGCGCAGTTCAGCGGGCAGGCGCGGCAATTCCCGCACAAGCAGCGCGTACGCCGCATCCAGTTCGGTCCGCGTGCCATTGATCCATTCGGCAATATCATCTTCTGTAACCGGCTCGCGCCCGAACTCTTCGGCAACACCGGCTGTTGGCGCAGCCGCGGCTGCAAAAGCTCCGCTGGCGCCGGGCAGCGCCAGCGCCTGGTGGAATTGCGCGGTACGCACGCCCAGCGTCTTCATGAGGTTCATATAAGCGGCGTGGCGCGCCTGCAGCCCATGCTCCGGCCGTTCTGCCGGCCGGGATTGCTCCGCAGGTTCCTCCCGTTCGGGGCGGATCAGGCATTCATCCAGGAAACGCTCCAGGTAGCTCAGGGTATAGGCCCAGGCATTGCCCTGATTTTTTCCATAACTTTCAAGGATGGCCAGGGTCGATTCATGTCCTTCGCTATCCGCGTATTCCACGGTGCCCGCCAGTTGCGCTATATGGCTGAATTTCGCCGTTTCCGTGAGGAAGCGGGATATTTCGAGTTCCGGGTGGATGCCGGGAAGCATCCAGCGATAGTTCTTCAGTATCAGTTGGTCGCCCAGGTTCACCACCAGCCGTCCTCTCCCGGTCACGGTATGCGTCACCGCCGCTTCCGGGGCCAGATCACAAAAGGCGCTGGTTGCGCGAAACTTCAGCAGTCCCTGTTCGAACGCCAGTTCCGTTCCCTGTTCCATTCCCGACACGATGGCGCGGCAGAAAGCATTGTCCCAGAATGCGTCGAGCAGGATTCCTATCCGGGCGTGCCTCCGGACCTTGGCCAGCGTGGCATGCAACAGGCTGCCGGTATCCGTTCCTCCTTTATCTTCCCAGACCAGCGCCAGCGGGAGTGCATAGCGATGTGTCCCGCCCCCCGCCAGTGTAACGATCACAGTCGCCAGCAGCCAGCTTTCCGACTCTGCCGGCCACTCGGACATCTCGCCAAACTCGAACTTTTCCACTGCCGCGTCCTTGTCCTGGAACCATGCCTGCGAGTTGAAAAAGCGCGGAATGATCTCCCGCTCGAGTTGATCGCGCGCGCGGCGTACCATCAACTGATTTACCGGTTCGCTGTCCTGCTTGCGGCTGAACACGCGCCATCCCGTCCCTACCAGCACCAGGACTGGCAGGTCCGGCGGCGCCAGCCGTTCTTCGTGCCAGGCTGGCGCGTCGACGTCCGCGGCCAGGCGAAAGGCGTAGAATCCATGGCCGGCGAGGGTGAGCAGATAAGGCAGGTCGCCGATGGGCGGGAAGCGGCTGCGCCCCATCAATTCCACTGGCACTCTGCTTTTGAAAAGGCTCAAATCCAGTTCGACCGCCTGCGGAGCCCGTGAGAGATTGGCCACGCAGAGAATGGTTTCGTTCTCGTACTCCCGCAGGTATGCGAGTATCTTGCGGTTGCCGGGGCGCAGAAAATGCAGGGTGCCGCGGCCAAAGGCGGGGTGCGCCTTGCGCACCGCCAATACCCGCCGCATCCAGTTGAGCAGCGACGAGGCATTGCGCTGCTGCGATTCCACGTTTACGGCGCCATACCCATAGACCGGATCAGTGACGGGCGGCAGGAACAGACGGCGGGCATCCGCAGTGGAAAACCCGCCATTGGGCCCGCTGTTCCATTGCATCGGGGTGCGGACCCCGTTGCGATCGCCCAGCATGACATTGTCACCCATCCCAATTTCATCGCCGTAGTAGAGTACCGGCGACCCCGGCATGGTCATCAGCAGCAGGTTCATCAGTTCGATGCGGTGGCGGTCGTTATCCAGCAGCGGTGCAAGCCGCCGGCAGATTCCCAGGTTGAGCCGGGCATCGGCATCGATCGCATAGGTCTGGTAAAGATAATCCCGTTCGCGGTCCGTAACCATCTCCAGGGTGAGTTCGTCATGGTTGCGCAGGAATATGCCCCATTGGCAATTCTCAGGGATATCCGGCGTCTGCTCCATGATCTCCACCACGGGGTGGCGGTCCTCCTGCGCGATGGCCATGTACATGCGCGGCATGAGGGGAAAATGGTAAGCCATGTGGCATTCGTCGCCATCGCCGAAATACTCGCGCACATCCTCGGGCCACTGATTGGCTTCGGCCAGGAACATGCGGCCGCGATAATGCCTGTCCATTTCGCTGCGCATGCGCTTGATCACATTGTGGGTCTCCGGCAGGTTTTCGTTGCTCGTGCCCTCGCGTTCGCACAGATAAGGCATGGCGTCGAGCCGCATCCCATCCACCCCGGCATCGAGCCAGAACCGCATCACGTGCATGATGGCCTTGAAGACATGCGGATTGGCGAAATTCAGATCCGGCTGATGGGAGAAGAAGCGATGCCAGTAATACGCCTGGGCATCCTCATCCCAGCTCCAGTTGGACTTTTCGGTGTCGCTGAAGATGATGCGCGTTCCTGCATACCGGGAGTCGCTATCGCTCCAGACGTAGTAGTCGCGCTTGCTCGAACCGGGCGGAGCACGCCGCGCCGCCTGAAACCAGGGGTGCTGGTCCGACGTATGATTGACGACCAGTTCCGTGATCACCCGCAGGCGGCGGCGATGGGCCTCTTCGATGAATTGACGGAAGTCCGACATCTCGCCCACCGAGGGATGAACGTTGTGGTAGTCGGAGATATCGTAGCCGTCATCCCGCCCGGGGGAAGGGTAGAAGGGCATGAGCCAGAGTGTGTTCACGCCCAGCTCCTGCAGATAGTCGAGCTTCGAGATCAAGCCCGGGAAATCGCCAATGCCATCCCCGTTGCTGTCGAAAAATGTCTTGACGTGCAACTCGTAGATGATGGCATCCCTGTACCAGAGCGGGTCCTCTTTCAACTCCATTCCTATTCTCTTTCTTCAGGTTGATGACCTGCCCGTTACCTCGAAAACGGAAAGTCCGGACTAGTTTCGACTCAGGTAAATAATGAGCTGCATCGCCATGGTACTTGAATGCCTGGTTTGGCAACAGGGCGTGACAAGGGCCGGGGAACTTCTTTAAACATAAAAACATTGACAAAGTGCCGCTTGGTAGCTAATCTGGATTTCATGCAGCGCTTTTCATTTCACCAGGAAATATTGTTCACAGCGGATATTGCCAGAACTGGCAGCGGAGATATGCGGTGCACCGAACAGATGCGAAAGCCCATTTCTCTTTAAAGTATGCTCCGGTTTTTGTCGATTGTCGCGCTCCTGCCGTTCAGGAGAGGTTGCAGGAGCCTTTTTCGTGCTTGTTCAGGATTTAACGGGGGGAGACAGATGTTGGGATCGGATAGGAGCTGGGGTAGCGATTGGCGCGGCGAAGCCATGGAAAATCGGAGAGGAGAGGTTTTCATCGCTGATGGCCGGGAAGCCGGAGAACTCTTCGATGAACTGAGGGAGCCGGTTTTTGAGAGTTCCGTGGTGTACAGGATTCATCATGGAGATGGAGAAGTTCGCGAAGCCAGCCATGAGGAAGATGAGAAGGTGGCGGGACATGGCGCGCGCGCGGCCGACGACCGGAAAAGAAAGAAGGATGCAAACGACATCAGCGAGGAGCCTGGGGCGGATAACGGCAACGAGGATGTCGATGCGGTGTGGCACCGTGGCGCCCCGCCGAGGAATTTTTGAAACATTGTCAGAGGTAATTCAGTTTTGTTCTTTCGCGAAGGCGTGTCCGCGGTTGCTGGATTTTCCGTGGAATTCACCCGGAGGCATGGGGACGGGACGATTGCCGGTCCAATCGAATCAGCCATCCCGCTGCAGAGTGGACGTCGAAGGCGATGGCAAGGGAAATTCCTCGAATACCGAAACGGAATAATCGAGGAAGAGTTCGATCTTTCGCCTGAGATCGTTGGACATCCCTATCCGTTTCGAGCGCAAATCCTGCGGATCGATGCATTCGATCAGCAACCCATGATCGATGGCCGTCTGGATATATTTTATCGCCGTGCGCTGGCTGACATTCGGCATGAGTTGGTACAGCTCCGACTTGTAATAAGTACCGTCCAGTTCCAGCCACATCCGCGTGAAGAGATCGTAGTAATTCAGATCGTGGAACAGCGTGTTTCCCAGAACCTCTATCCAGTACCGGTCGGTACTGTCGAGCAATTGGATGAACTGCCGGCGCCGGATATCGCGATGCATGTCCGGATTTCTGTTGCAATCTTCCGCCAGTAAAGCTGGTTTTTTCTTCATATCCCGTTACCTCGTTATCACTCCTGCTTCCATTCAATGGGAGCGTGCGGCGGCTCAAATCGTCACCGTTCGGCCACCGCGCGGCTGCGGTGCGATAGCCCGGATAAAAATCATTATCCTGAATCCGTCCGGTAGCAAACTCACCATATTAGGTGAACGTCAAGTATGGAAATGAGCGGTCAACTGCCAGATTCAGGATTATACTTCTTTTATACATGAAAATTTACATGTATAATTGCTATTTTAACGATGAAAGCACCGTGGTGCGGGAGTGGCGTGATGGCAAACTTGCACGATGCAATGATAAACAAACTGGAGAAGAAATGGTTTCGCAACGAAGGCGGCCTGATTCCCAGCATGGCCGTCCTGGCTTATTGCATTCTGGCCTTTTTTGGCGGCGCAGCAATGATTTTTTCCCTGCAGCCTGCATGGATGGCGCTTGGCACGCTTGCCCTGGCACACGGCATGGTGATTGCCGCCTACATGATCCACGATTGCGCTCACAACGCCATATTCCGGGCGCCCCGGCACAACGCCGCATGCGGGCGCGCGTTGAGCTGGCTTACCGGGGGCTGCTACGCCACTTATGACGACATCCGCGCGACACATATGCGCCACCACGTGGAGAATTCGGATGCCATGGGGTTCGATCACCGCGCCTGCCTCGCCCGCCATCCGGTTTTGCGCCGGGTGGTGGAGGTGGCGGAATGGCTTTACGTGCCCGCTGTCGAATTGCTGATGCACGCCATGGTGATTCTGGCGCCATTCCTTTTTGAGGAAAGACGCGCGCAGCGCTGGCGGGTGGTGGCGATAACCATCCTGCGGTTCGGGCTGCTTGCCGGGATATTCCTGTACTCGCCCTGGGCCTACCTGTGCTATCTGCTTGCCTATCTCCTCTTTCTGACGGTGCTGCGCTTCATGGATGCGCTGCAGCACAACTATGGCGATGACATTGCAGGGCACAAAGGCGACCGGATTTACGAGGAATCCCATACCTTCAGCAACCCGGTTTCCCTGCGGCACCCCTGGCTGAATCTCCTTACCCTCAATTTCGGCTACCACAACGCGCATCATGCCCGGCCCACCGCGCCCTGGCATACGCTTCCTTCGCTGCACGATGCGCTTCACGGGGGGGATGCTTCCGCCGTCATTCCATTCGGCATGCAGCTCGCCAGCTTTCACCGGAACAGGGTGGCGCGCATCTGGGGCGATGCGGGCGAAACGCAGGGAGACCGGTTCCTGCGGCGGCTGCATGAGGGTCGCGCCGTGGGCGTGGATGGCGTCTCGTTCCTGACGCCGTTTTAAAACGGGCGCAGGCGGACGGCGGACCGCGCATTCCGCCCGTCCGCTTCGCAGATTGGGGTAGACCCAACAGTCGTATCATCAGCCGCCATTTCGGTCACAATAGAGCTAATCGCACATTCATGTCCAGATCAAACCGTCCATATGGGTTCACGTGCTCCCATATCAGCGGAGTCAGCGCAGCATAGTCGCAGAGTGTCAGCCTGCCTTGCCAGTGTGGCTGCGCCAACACCTTCTGAATCATCAGCGTGTTGATGGAGACCATACAGTTCTGAATCAGATGCAGGGCGGGCATGCTGATTTCGTGGTTTTCCCGGCGATTGCTGGGCATCTCGCCGCGACGGATGAAGAACACGAAGTCCGTGGCGCCGTTCCATTGTTCGACCACATTCAGCCCTTCGTTAATCTCACGGCGCAATTCAGGAAGCACGCAAACACGTCGTCATAGTAAGTATCCGTTATTGCCGTTGTGGTCTTCTTGCGGTGCCTCGGTCGAGTCAAAGCGAGAGAACCATCGGGGCGCTGGTGCGATGAGGTAGATCATGTCGGATTTGTATGTTCTTGCGGTGGTCTTTGCCTACTTGGCTGGTTCGCCGAATATCAACCTCTGAACTGAAGGAGTTACTCATGAGTTGGTTGTATTTGTTATTGGCGGGCCTGCTGGAGATTGGCTGGCCCGTTGGGCTGAAATTGGCCCAGGTGTCGGAGTCCCGGTGGACGGGCATCGCCATGGCGGTCGGTTTCATGACGGCCAGCGGTTTCTTCCTGTGGCTCGCGCAACGGCACATCCCCATCGGCACAGCCTACGCCATCTGGACGGGTATCGGTGCTGCCGGGACCTTTCTCGTGGGGGTGATGTTCTTCGGTGACTCCACGTCGCTGATGAGGTACGCAGGAGTCATGCTTATCATTGCGGGCGTGGTCACCCTCAAGCTCGCTCATTGAGGAAGCAGCAGTGTTTGTTGACTGGCCGTAAAGACCACAACGTGGCGCCGTCTCGAAGGGTTGCTTCTGGTCCTGCAACAGTCAGCAACGGGTCGTAGCCGTCGCGCCTTAGTGCGCGTACGACTTCTTCCGTTTCGTGAGCTGACCTCTCTTAGCATGCTTTATTTTCCGTTTTCTGCGGCGACCCCTTGAAGGCGGGGAATCGCATTCTGTCCGCCTACGCCATTGACGACACCAAATCCTGCGAAGGCCATGGAGATAATACGCTCTGGATCATCACCGAAACCGACCGCAGCGTGACCACTTTCCTGTTGCCCGGGGAATACTGAATCGCATGCCGGTGCACCGCACCGGCTTTTCATTTCTGTTGTTTGATTCACGATAAAGGAGAATCACGCATGAACAATACCACTGAAACCACCCTCATCCGCGTACCGGTCAAAAACCTCGTGCTGTCGCCGCTGAACGTGCGCAACTCCAGTTGTATAGTATATTTCTGCTTCGGTATCTTCTTCATCCTCCTCTCCAATGTGACTTCGATTCCATATCACTCTTGGAAGACGATTTTTCGGGGGAACCTCAGCCGCGTGAACCCCGGCATTTCGTGTACTCTCAATAGGATCATATCGATGGGCTATCCTCGATCAATTGAAAGGAATGGTCCCCCAGGGCGGCGAGCCTGGAGGCGCAACATTGATCAATTTCTCGTTGATAAATTCGCCGAAGCCCAGTTCCGACAGTTCTCGGCCAAAACCTGAATTCTTGATACCGCCGAACGGGAGTTGCGCTGCCGTCCATACCGGCTGATTGATGAAGACCATGCCGCTCTCGATCTTTGCGGCGACCTTGCGGCCATGCTCGGTGTCAGCCGTGAATACCGAGGCGCCGAGCCCATACGGCGTGGCGTTTGCCAGGCGGACAGCCTCATTTTCATTCTCGACAACCTGGAAAGAGACAACCGGGCCAAATAACTCCTGAACATGAACTGGGTTATCCTCGCTGATCCCGGCCAGCACCGTCGGCTCCAGGTAAAATCCGTGGCAATCGATTCTCTCTCCGCCGAATACCACCTTCCCTCCTTCCTTCCTGGCAAGCTGAATTTGGTCCAGGAGAAGATTCAATGCTTTCTCCGAAGCAAGCGGCCCCAGGGTGGTGGCAGGATCACTGGGATCCCCGGCCTTCAACGAAGCCATGCGTTGGATGAAACCATCCAGGAAAATCTCTCCCCGCTCCTTGCCGATGACAATGATACGTTTTGAACCAACGCAGCATTGCCCTGCATTGAACATTCTGCCAAACAGGGCGGCATCGAGCGTGGATTCCATGGGGGCATCTTCAAGCACGATCAGCGGGTCGCTCCCTCCCAGCTCCATCACGGATTTCTTGAGGCTGCGGCCAGCACGCCCGGCCACTGCCGCGCCTGCGCGCTCGCTGCCGGTCAGGGTGATGCCCCGAATGCGGGGGTCCTCGATCAGCCTTTCGATCTGTTGAATACTGGCGAAGATGTTCGTGTAGACACCGGTTGGTGCGCCGGCTTCCTCGAAAAGACGGGCAAAAGCCAGTGCCGATTGGGGAACGATTTCGGCGTGCTTGAGAAGCAGCACATTGCCCAGCATCAATTGCGGCCCGGCTACCCGGGCGACCTGATAGTAGGGAAAGTTCCATGGCTCGATGCCAAGCAGAACCCCGATCGGCTCGATATGCAATTCAGCCCCGGGAGATTCGGAAATCAGGCGTGGTTCCAGGTAATGCTCGGCTTTCTCTGCATAGTAATCCAGGATATCGGCGGAAAGAGCCACTTCTGCGCGCGCTTCAGCGATAAGCTTGCCCATCTCCAACGTCAGATATTGGCTGTATTCTTCACTTCTTTTCCGAAGAATGGCAGCCGCGGCGGACATGATCTTGCTACGCCCGGCTACGGAATGGTGCCGCCAATCACTGTGGAAAGCCTCGTGGGCATTCGCAACTGCGATCTCCAATTCCTGATCGGAAATACCTGGATAAATCTTGATCAGCTTGCCTGTTGCCGGATTAATCGTTTGATAAACCATGGTACCTCCATCGGCTGGATGTGGATGAGTGCGCCCATCCTCACGGAAAGATCGGGATGATGAGTTCGTATTCTTTGACTGCATGTATGCCGCCGGACTCAGGGAAACTGGCCGCCCGAACGAGGACGGCCGTCTGCATCTAGCTATCCGTTATTCCCGGAGTAAACAACAGGTTGACAGGGAGCTTTTCCGCCGAAGTGTAGGGGCTCGCCTTGTTTTCCTTGACCCATCTCTTCTCGGCCACGGATTCGAAAGGAGGTGGAATTTCTCCCTGGAGCGACCAAAGATCGAAAGGTGTCTCGTCGATGGAGATCTCCCAGTCGTAGCCCCTCTCCTTTACGAAGGGGGCAATAAGCTCGTCCAGCGTTCTCACCCACCATTCCCGCATGACCGGGCCGGGCACCGTCCTCGCAATTTGATCGACCTTGAAGCGGATAAATTTGTTATTCGGCTCGCCGCCCACAAAACATGAATCCTTGGCTATTTCCTCGAAAATGACGACCACATAGAACTTCGGGATAGGAACGCGCGCATACATGCCGGTAATCTTTTCCGAGAGATCTTTCTTATCTTGAGCGGTATATGTTCCAGCGGGGTGATAAACTTTCCATAATGGCATGATTCTTCTCCTGAAATTGACACTTTATTTGAGATGGTTGCTACTTGCTATCAGCAAGTTGTTGAAGTATGGGCCGGAAGATGAAAGACGTGTAGTCTGCTAAATTAGCTCTTGGTGTTCTATTTCTAGAACGATGAGGTAGATCCTGTGCAAGACCTGAATGACCTTTACTATTACGTCCAGGCCGTGGATCATGGCGGCTTTGCCCCGGCAGGTCGGGCGCTGGGCATACCGAAATCGAAGCTCAGCCGCCGCATCGCCGAACTGGAAGAACGCTTGGGTGTACGCCTCATCCAGCGTTCGACACGTCACTTCGCCGTTACCGAAGCCGGACAGACTTATTACATGCATTGCAAGGCGATGCTGGTGGAAGCCGAGGCAGCCCAGGAAGCAATAGACACGCTGAAAGCCGAGCCCAGGGGTGTAATCCGGGTGACATGCCCCATACCGCTGCTGAGTACTTATGCGGGGCCGATGCTGGCCGAATTCATGGCGCGCTATCCGCACGTCACCGTGTATCTGGAGGCGACCAACCGGCGTATCGATCTGGTCAGCGAATCGGTAGACGTGGCCCTTCGCGTGCGGCCGCTACCATTGGAGGATAGTGATCTGGTCATGCGCGTCCTGGCTGATCTGAGCCAATGTCTGGTGGCCAGTCCCGCTCTTGTCCAACGGTTCGGCTTCCCTCTTGCGCCAACTGCCTTGACCGGTTGGCCGAGCCTGGGCTTGGGGGCCGCGCAACAAATCCATAGCTGGGTGCTGCATGGGCCGGATGGCGCACACGTAACGCATCATCACCTGCCACGCTTCGTGACGACGGACATGATTGCGCTGAGAGATGCCGCGGTGGCCGGTGTGGGGATAGTGCAACTGCCGGTGATCGTAGCACGGGATCAGCTGGAGGCTGGCTTACTCGTCAGGCTTGTGCCGGACTGGGCGCCGCGCCGGGAAATCATTCATGCGGTGTTTCCGTCTCGGCGCGGTCTTCTGCCATCCGTGCGGACGTTGATCGATTTTCTCTCCCAGCATTTCGAGATGCTGCGTGAGAACTAGACCTTGTGGGTACTGGCCGAGAAAATATGCGCGAGCTGAAGGCATAACCGGACAAAGGACGGCGCAGCCGCAAGGTTGCGCCATTTGAATCAATCCAATCATCAGCACGTTTTTCGGAATTATAATTCACATGTACTGGCGTGATCATGCGCCGCCCCATTTCCACGCGATTTATGCGGAGGATGAAATAGTGATCGACATCCGTACGCTCAAAACGCTTAAAGGCACCATGTCACCCAGGGCGCTGGCACTGATACTGGAATGGGCGCAGGAACACCGCGCCGAACTCATGGAGGATTGGGAATTATGTCAACGCAGGCAGTTAAAGATACCGCCGCTTCGGTAGTTCCGCCGATCAAGATAACCGCACCGTGGCGGGTGAAGGCAGTTGAAGCGCTCGATGGCTACCGGCTACGCGTGCGCTTCATTGATGGGGTGGAAGGCGAGGTCGATATGTCCGGGTTTGTACATGCACCCGACGCCGGTGTATTTGCCGTGCTGGCCGATCCGGACATATTCGCCCAGGCCCATGTCGAACTCGGGGCGGTCACCTGGCCGGGTGAGCTTGACCTAGCGCCGGACGCCATGCATGACGAGATCGAGAAAAACGGAATCTGGATTCTGAAATAAACGCGGGCGCGGCTATCTACTTCCCCCTGTTGAGGCAAATCCAATGAAAACCGTCAGTATCAAGAATCACTGCTGGGATATCGCGGCTGATATCCATTTCCCGCCCAGTTTCGACGAAATGAAGAAATACCCAGCCATCATCAGTGCCCACCCGATCGGCAGCTGCGCTGGCCCAAGGGGGCTTCATCGTCATCGCTTTCGATGCGAGCTTCCAGGGCGCCAGCGGCGGCGAACCCCGCTTCATCGAAGACCCCACGCGGCGCGTTGAGGATTTTCGCGTGGTCGCGGACTATCTGATGACGCTTTCGTACGTCGACGAGAACCGTATCGGCGTGCTCGGCCTCTGCGGTGGCGGCGGCTACTCCATCAATGCCGCGATGACCGAACGCCGCATCAAGGCGGTGGGGTCCATCACGGGTGTGAACTACGGCCGGCTGATGCGGGAAGGATTCAGCGCGTACGACCCCATCGGGGCGCTGGAAGCCATGGCCAGGCAACGCGCCGCCGAAGTCCGCGGCGGCAAGGAATGCGTCGACAACTTCCTGCCGGCCTCCGTGGAAGAAGGAAAGAAGCGTGGTATTACCGATATCGACGTGTTGGGTGCCACGGATTATTACAAGACCTCCCGCGGCCAGAAGCCGCATGGCGCCACCCGCGCACTCTTTTCGCACAGTGCCCCCGCGATGGGTTGGGATGCGTTCCATCTCGCCGAGGTGCTGCTCACTCAGCCGCTAATGGTGGTCATCGGCGACAAAGTCGGAGGATTCGGCGCGTACCGGGATGGTTGCGAAATCATTGGCAGGGCGGCATCGAAGAAGAAAGAACTGGTAGTGCTGGAAGGCTGGTCGCATTACGACCTATATGACCAGCCCGAACCGGTCCGTCAGTCCCTCGCCAAGCTGGTGCCCTTCTATATATAAAGAGAACCTTTGACTTCCGTACCGATCGCATATTCGCTCTTGATGACAGCCCATCGATTAAATGGGCACCCCCTCGATTACGCTATATGCCGATTTAGTTGGAACGATTCTGGTCAAATTGAAACCTGATTGGTTGAACAGTTCACGATATTCGGCTTCGGTGCGCTCATAAGAATGGAGCAGTACCAGCATTTCCAGATCCATCAGCTTACTAAACGAAGGTGCGTTGCCTTCTGGAATCACCATCTCCACGACAAGAAGCCTGCCTTCCCTTGACATCTGCCGGCGGCAGCATTGGAGGATTGTCGATGCACGCTCCTCGTTCCAGTCATGGATGATGTGCTTCATGATGTAGGCGTCTCCACCTGCTGGAACCGAGGTAAAGAAATCACCGGCGACTGCTTCACAGCGTTGCGACAGTCCGCGCGCAGCGATAGCCTCTTTTGTTCCCGTGATGACGGAAGACGCGTCGATGAGTATTCCATTCATTTGCGGGTATTTTTCCAGGATTGAGCAAAGAAGCATGCCATGGCCGCCTCCTACATCGACGAGCGTGTTGATCCCCGAAAAATCATAACCATCGATGATTGCCGCACTGGCTGCGGTACTGATGCTGGTCATGGCGTCATTGAAAACCTGGGCTGGGCCGGTATTCTCGCCGAGATAATCGAAGTAGGCCTTGCCGTAAATTCTTTCGAAGGCCGGAAGGCCAGACTGAGTGCTACCGAAAAGATCACCCCATGCTCGCCAGTGCCAATCCGCTCCGATGAAAATAGAAAAATCACGCAGACTGTTGGGCGTATTGCTACGCAAAGGTTCGGCTAACGCAGTCAGGCTGAAGCGTCCCGCAGCGTCTTCAGCAAAAATGCCGACGCTGGCAAGCGCGCGCAGGATGCGATAGAGAGGACGTACCTGGGTTCCGGTCGCCTGCGCCAGTTCATCGACGGTTTTCGCCCCATCATTGAGCAAATCGGCGAGATTTAACCTTGCCGCGACGGATATCGCTTGTGTAGTCATAAACCCGAAGATCATCTGCATCAATTGCGCTGCCGGTGGAATTTCTGCGGAAATCTGCTCAGGCTCGTCGTGTGACATTTATTTTCCTCTCGGGAAGTGAGTAAAAATTATTCCAGATAGTATTGCATCAGCAAGAATATTACTCACATCTTCCCTTGGTTGGGGTGCATACATGTATGCGGTTCAAGGGTCATCAAGGTTTAAAATTACTTGCACAAGCAGCTAATGAAGCAAGCAGCTAATGAAGCAAGCAGCTAATGAAGCAAGCAGCAATAGCAGGGCTGTTCCAAGCTCGAATAGCCCCATGCACCATTACCCATTTCTGGTTCAAGCTCGAGTATATCCAATACTTCGCCATCCACCGTTGGCTCAAGTTCAAGCAATTTTGGTCTTCTGGTAAAAATGGGTCGTATAAAATAAGCTTTCAGGATAAGTAAAAGGAGATCGTAAATCAGAAAAATACACATTTACGTGATCGGAGTCGGGTTCCTCGGTGCGGCCATTCCATACATGCAATCAATGATGGTAGGTCAAGATTTTCTACGCTTTGCGATTTCCGCCATATATATTGCTACTTCGCTTGCTGGCTGAGAAATTTGGAAAGCCATGATCCATGTGTCCAGAAAGTAGAGCTGCTTCCAACACTTTGGAAAATTCGGAACTGGCAGCAGTGCAGCCGGAGTACGCAAATAGAGTATGCCGTCGTCGCGTGATTTTTTTAATCAGGCCGAAGCCTGCATCGATAATGAGGATACGGGCCAGGCCAAGGATCTGATCGGGCGGGCGATGGCGCTGGGGCCGACGAATGAAGAAATCATCTCGCGGGCCGTGGTTCTGCTTGTGTATATGGAACTCTACAGCAGCGCAAGGAAGGTTTACAAGGATTACCGGGAGCGAACCGGATTGGAACTATCCAGTTACACTTATGCCCGTATTATCCAGTGGGAGCAAGAAAACAAGGTGGTGGATGATGTGCCGGTCTTCAATCTGGCCGCAGGGCCACTGCGGTTCGTGAGGTTGTCGGAGATGCAGCGCGGGGGCTCCACTCTTGTCAAGACTAACCTTACCGTGGGAGAGCTTGAAGTCTCCGAGCAGGGGATAAGCATCGTCCAGTCCGGAATAAAGTACAAATATAAATGGAAGGAGATCGCCCGGGCGAGCATCGTGACAAGGATGATACCCAAGGGCATGAGGTCTAGTACTCCCAATTACTCGCAAAAGATCTACACGCTGGAAGCGCCGGAAGGGAAACGGTTCCAGTTCGACGTCTCTTCAACCTATCCAGATTTTGGGGGCGCCTTGCTGCTGCGCGCCATCCTGGAAAAATACCTGGATATGGAATTTATCGACGAGCGCAAGCCCGGCTTCAAGGCAGGAAAGAACGATCCTATCCTCAACCTGAAGCGTGGCGGCCGCAACAGGATGCTGATGTTTATCGGCGGGGTCATCCTGTTTCTTATATTTTTGGAATTAAACCAACCACCCCCCAGATAGGAGTATGCATTCCGCGAGTGCCACCGCCTCATTCTTGCGTCCGGATTTTTCGAGTAGAAAGTCCGATCGCTCATCAATAATGAGTTACCTCAGCTTAATAAAATTCCTATGAGGATTTCGGGGCTTCAGATCCGAATCAGGAATAATTGCAACTGCATTCACCCTTGATAACCTATTTTATCATGGGTAAAATCCTCCCATGAGGGGCGACCGGCGCCGAATTCAACGCAGAAGATGGGTGGGCAGTCATGAGCAATCGCTTCCTGAGGTGGGCCAACACATGGATCGAGGAAAACATCCCTCCTGGCGCCAATTTCGACATAGAGAGTCATGAAGTAAAGGCAAAGCGGCTGTCGGAGAAACTGTTCGCCGAGGCAGCTGCGGCTAACTTCACAAACTTCGAGACCGAAGAGGAGCGGGAGCGCGTTACGCCCCTGGTACTGGCCGCGGTCTCGAACAGCAAAGACTTTGACATCGATGCCTATCATCTCAAATCGCAACTTGCGCAGGAGAATGAAGATGGCGACTGAGCCCCGCATGGTTGATCTTCAGGGTGGCATCGCGTTGGTTGCTTGTCAGCTGTATTCATGAATATGTGCGCTCGAACCGGAACATATCGTAGCCAGGCTGCCAGCTAATCCTCCCCCCGTATATAGCGGCCGAGGAAGCCCGATATGCGGTCCTCGTATTCCCTGCCGGCATAGGCGTGCATGTTGAAATGGCCGCCTCCCGGCACGATCCACATCTCTTTCGGTTGCCGCGCGGCATCGAACAGCCGCTCGGTTTCGGCCACTTTCGTATGCCTGTCGTCGGTTCCCGAAATCAGCAGCAACGGCGCATCCAGCTCACCTATGCGCGAGATGGGATTCAGCGCCGCTGGTGAAATATCCAGTCGACGGGATAGCAGCGAAAGCAGGAGCGGGGAAAGCGCGGGACCGGTTTCACCGAGATGCAGTCTCAGCCGGTTTTCCGCCGCTTCTTTGATCGTCGGGTGCATCGATTCAAGAATCACGGCATCCAGCCTGAAGCCTGGCCTGGCAAGCACGATGGCGGCGGCGCCCAGCGAGACGCCGATTGCGGCAATTTTCTCGGAGGGGAAATTGTTCCGCAGAAAGGCCAGCGAAGCTTCCACGTCTTCGGATTCACGTGCCCCGAAAGTGATGCGGTCGCCCGGTGTTTCTCCATGAGCCTGAAGATCGATGAGCAGGGTCCCATAGCCGATCCTGTTCAGGAAACGCGCACGGCCCAGCATTTCCACGCGATTGCTGCGGATGGAGTGGACGAGCAATACCATGCCCCGGCCGCGAACCCCGCGAGCCAGCCAGCCGTGCACGCTTCTTTCCGCACTGGCGGTATCGGCGCCATTTCCCTGCGCCGCGGCCATGACGGGGATTTGTACCGCCTCGGCAGGAAAACCGGTGGATAGGGTGCTGACCGCAGTGGGCGCCGGGCCGGTCAGCAGTTCGCTCACCCCCATCGCGGCGAGGATCAGCAGGGCGCAGCAGGCAAAAAGGGAAATGAGAAGCCGGCGGTACATGGTCCGAATAGCTTGGAAGAGTGACGGGTGAGGGGACAGGACGAGGATTTGTTCAGTGCTTCCCTAATTAACCGACAGCATTTTCGATACAAGCGCTGTTCCCAGCACGCGAGCCCGGATTTTTGCAAACGCGGTATCGCGGCTGGTCGAGGTATCATCGCAAAAAGGCGAGAAGCCGCAATCGTCCGTCGTACCCAACTGATCGACAGGAATATAGAGCGCGGCTTCGAGAATTTGATCCCGGATTTCTTCCGGCGTCTCTATGCGAGGATTGATGGGGGCGGTTACTCCGATAAAGATGCGCTGGTCGGGCTTCATATGCGAACGTATGATTTTCAGCACCCGCTGGCGATCCCGTTCGCCTGCCAGCGCAATATAAAAGTTATGTACTTTCAGTTGAAACAGGCTTGGCAGCAGCTCGGCGTAATCGACTTCCGCGCTGTGGGTGGAATCGCAGTCGGCGCCGGGGCAGGTATGCACTCCAAGCCGCGTAAGCTCTTCCGGCGTAAATCGCGATAGCGCGAGATTATTCAGGTCGATGAAGCTGTTAAGGAGCTTCCCGCTGGGATCGAGCTTTATTGCCAGCCGTCCTTCGGTGAAATCGATCTGGACTTTATGCGCTCCCCTTGCAAGGCAGCGGCGAATTTCGGTTTCATGCTCGGCCAGCAGGTCGTCGATGAATCTAGAGCGGGGATAACCCGGAATTTCTTCCGCGGGATACATCAGGCTCAGGGCGGAGGGCGAGATGACGGCCTGCTTGACAGGCACCTGAGCATAGCGCATGGCGGCATCCAGGTACTCGTCTGCATAGATCCGGTAACGAAACGGGCCGGCTACCAGCCTGGGCATGCGCCGGTCGTGGCCGGCTTCGAAAGGAATGGTGAAGCCATCGGGATCGGTATTGGGGAGCCCATGCACCGAATAAGTCCAGAAGTTGTGATACTTCCTTTGCTCCCCATCGGTGATCACCGGGGAGCCGGTGGCTTCGAATTGCGCTATCGTATCCCGTATCGCGACATCATAGAGCGGGAGCATTTCCAGCCCCAGCGGGTTGCTATTGGCAAGCGCCTCGATCAGTTCGGGGGGACGAGGAATGCTGCCTATAGGTTCAGTCGGTATGATGACGGCCATGGTTTCGATTGGGGTGCCCATGCAAATTAGCGGCGGAAACAGTTACCAGATATCCATAATGCCATAATTAACCCGAATGCAGGTGAACATCGAGTATTGCGGAAAGTTTTTGTGAATCATGGTCCTAAACTAAAAAAACGGTCAACTGCCGGATTTGGGCTTACGGAAAGGTAGCGGAACTTCAGCGAATCTCATGCTGGCAGAGGCTGGCAGGGACTGGCCCCGGTGGGAGACCGCCTCATTCCTGAAGGATTTTGCAGGTTTTTCCGGTTTCCTGAAAGAATGGCGAAGCGACTGAACCTAAATCCGGCAGCTGGACAAGGTGGAGTGTGCGGTTTTTTGCGTGCAGGGCAAGGTGCTGCGACGTGGAATGGCTATTCCATTCCAAGGAGTTGCAACGCAGCCATGTGCAGCAAAAATCGCACAACCCGCCCTGTAGCGAACTCACCATATAGGTGAATGTCGAGTATGAATCATGACTCTAAACTGAAAATGAGCGGCCGGCTGCCGGATTAGGTTGAATAGCTGAAAAGAGCAGGGAACATCAGCGGTTCTGCAACGAGGATTATTCAGTTTTTTGATGGGCTGTGTTTCACTCCACCTATCCTGCAGGCTGCAGTTGCTGCCTGCCTCCAGCTTTGGCCGATAGTTATTGAGCCAGCGCTTCCTCGAGCGTCGCTGGTTCTGTAACCCGGCAATTCCAGATTCCCTAATGCATCCACTGCGTAAATGCGGCCACAGTTGCAACCAGCTCATGAGGTTCGACCGGCTTGGAGAGATGCATCTGGTATCCTGCCATCATTGCCCTGGTCCGGTCCTCCGAGCTTGCAAAAGCGGTAAGGGCAATCGCAGGTATTTTGCCACCGGCGCTTGCGGGAAGCTGCCGTATCTCGCGAATAAGCTGATATCCGTCCTTGCCCGGCATGCCGATGTCGCTGATCATCACATCCGGGCTGCGGGTCTTCAGCATCTCCAATCCTTCCGCGGCGTTTGCAGCGGCAACGACCTCCGCTTCGCAACCTGCCAGCACTTCCCGGATAAGTTCGCGGGAATCCTTCTCGTCATCGATGACAAGAATCCGGACTCCCTGGAGCGTGAAATTCACCCCGCCGGCATGCAGCAACGCGCGTGCTTCCTCGCGCGGGTGGTTAACGGGTGCAAGGGGAAAGCTTACGATGAAGGATGCGCCCTTTCCTTCTCCCGGGCTTTCCGCGCGGACTGTGCCTCCATGCAATCCCACGAGCTGCTGGACGATGGCGAGTCCCAGGCCGAGCCCGCCGTGCTGCCGGGTAAGCGAAGAATCCGCCTGGCAAAAACGATCAAAAACATGCGGGAGGAACTCGGGCTGAATGCCGACCCCCGAGTCTTTTATGTTGACCTCGATCCGGGAGCCCGTCTGCATGACGGTAATCTCGATATTCCCACCCCTGGGAGTAAATTTGATGGCGTTGGAGAGGAGATTCCAGATAACCTGCTGGAGCCGATCCTGGTCGCCGGACACGAATCCTGCCGTTGGATCGATCTTCTTTTTTAACCTGACTCCCTTGGTCTGCGTGGATGGAGTAACCGATTCGACTGCCGCTTCGGCTATGGCCGAGAGATCCACTCGCTGCATATCGAGATGAATCTTCCCCGAAATGATGCTGCTCATTTCGAGAAGATCCTCGATCAGCTTATTCTGGACGCGCGCATTTCTTTCGATGGTCGCCAGGCCGCGCTGAATATTTTCCTGGCTCATGGTTCCCTGCTGGATAAGCTGCGACCAGCCCAGAATCGCGTTGAGCGGCGTCCTCAGTTCATGCGACAGCGTGGCGAGAAATTCGTCCTTGAGCTGGCTCGCCCGCTCTGCTTCAGCACGCGCGATACGCTCGTTCTCGAGAAGCTGCTTTTTTTCCTCGTCGGTTCGCTTGAGCCCATCGATATCCGTGCTTGAACCCACCCACATCGAGATATTTTCATGGATATCGTATTTGGCATGGGCGCAGGTAAGATGCCACTTATACTCCCCATCCGCTCTTTTAACCCGATGCTCGATAAGGAAAGGCTCGCCGGTGGCAAGACAGTGCCGCCATTGCCGGATATTTTCTTCCACGTCATCCGGATGGATGAGCCTGGTCCATTCCCAGCCCAATAATTTGTCGGCGGTTTCCCCGGTAAAGTCCAGCCATTGCCGGTTTATGTAATCCAATTCGCCATCGGGCCGGCACATGAATATTTTCAGGGGCATCGAGTCTGCCATGAATCGCAGGCGCTCCCCGCTTTCGCGTACCGCTTCCTCGGCGCGCCTGCGCGCCGTGATATCACGGAAGGTCCAGACGCGGCCGATATTCTGGCTTTCTATATACTGGATCTTCGAAAACCGCTCGATCACCCTGCCATCGGTCAGCTCCAGCACGTCGTAGGTATCAGGGGGCCAGGATGCGTAAATCTTCTCGGTCCTGTCAAAAAAAGCCTGCGGGTCTTTCATCGATCTGCCGCAGAATTGCAGCAACTGGCGATGCTCGTTGAAGTAGGGTAGATCGCGCCTGATTTGCCACATCGTCAGATAAAGCTCGTTGAACCGCAGTACGGTGCCTTCCTCGTCGGTGACCAGGATACCCTCAGCCGTCGCTTCTATGGTGGCGCGCAATATCGAAAGAGAGTGGTCGAGTTGCCTTGTCTTATCCTCCAGATCTCTCTTCGCCTGCCTGAGCTCATGTTCCGCGCGCTGTCGTGCCAGCAGAATTGCGCTGGAGGTTTGCAATGCGACAGAGCGCAATAAAGCTTCTTCGTTATCTTCCAATCTCGCCATGCTCATTTCCAACTGCTGTTTTCCATAATGGTAGCAAACCTGAATTAACTGAAAAGGGTTTTACCTTGCTGCGTAAAGATGGACGGTTCGGTAGCGCACAGATAGCGCCCGCTAGGGCTGACCTTCGAAAAAATGACCGGATCACGGCAAAAACGCCCGGGTAGGCGGATGATCCCCCGGAATCCAGCATTGCTGGCGCATTATGCTATGTTGAGTATAACGGGCCATGCTACATCGAATGGCATGATGACAATCCAATCACCGCGCGTCCTGAGGTAATCATTCCTATGGCGAACCGCATATCGCTGACTCAAGGGGAGATAAGCAAACCTCTCTGGTTGAACCAGAGCGGCATGGGCGCGTTCATTCGCGACCATGACTGGAATGACTCGGATCTGGGTCCCATCTCGGCATGGCCGCTTACCCTGAAAACCGGCGTCAGCATCATGCTGTCGCTCCCCACGCCGTCCATGCTGCTGTGGGGACCCAACCTGATACAAATCCATAACGACGCCTGCCGTGACCTGATATCCATGAAACAACCCGGGAGCCTGGGGAGGCCGGCAAGCCAGAACTGGTCCGGGATTTGGGATTTCCTGCAGCCGGCTTGCGAAGGGGTGATGCAGCGTGGCGAATCATTCATATTCGACGACAAGCGGCTGATCATCGAGCGCAGCGGAAAGCTGGAGGAGGCGTTTTTCAGGCTGACGTGCAGCGCCGTGCCAGGCGAAGCAGGAACAGGCAATGCGGATCGCGAGGAAACGGGCAGCGAGCGGATGGACAGCAGGGAAAAGGGCTCTGCGGGAGGCGTGCTGGTAACGATGACTGAAATGATTGGATCGACGCGGGCGCCCGTCCTGGCGGCAGAAGGAGAGAGTCTCGAGCAGGCGCTGCGGGAGCGCGAGGAACTTTTTCGCCGAGCGCTCGAAATTGAAACGATAGGCGTTGTTTTCTTTGACGCGGAGGGAAGGATTACCTTGTCCAATGAAGCCTTTCGCGAAATGAGCGGTTTCGTACGCGAAAAGGGAGGGGAGAAGCCGCATGGCGGGAGTGAAGCGGCGCCAGGGAACTGGCTGGAGGACTGGAAGGAGTGGATATCCGCCTTGCCGCAAACCATTTTCGAAATCCAGCCTGGCCAATGCGCGCTTCCCCAGGAGAAGGAGTTTGCGCGCAAGGACGGTTCCCGCTGGTGGGCGCTGACTCTGTCGAAAAGACTGAACGAGCGCGAAGGCGTGCAGTATGTGATCGACATAACCGGGCGCAAACGCGCGGAGCAGGCCCTGCGCGAAAGCGAAGCGCGCTTTCGCGCCATGGCCGAGGCTTCGCCCGCTCTTGCGTGGCGCGTCGACGCAGAAGGAAACGCCGTCTATCTCAACCAGCGATTCAGGGAATTGATCGGCATGACGCTTGAAGAACTGATGCCTGCCGGATGGCGTTCCATCATTCATCCGGATGATGCGAAGAGATATCTTGCGGCATTCGAGGAAGCATTGCGCAAGCACAGCCGTTTTCAGCAGCGGGTGCGCATCCGCGTTGCAAATGGCGAGTGGCGCTGGCTCATATCCTACGCACTGCCCTGGTTCACCGCGAACGACGAGTATGCCGGGCATGTGGGGGTGTCGATCAATATCACGGATGCCGTTACCGCGGAATCCGCTTTACTGGAAGCCGATCGCCGCAAGGATGAATTCCTGGCGACGCTGGCGCACGAGCTGCGAAATCCGCTCGGCCCCATCAGCAATGGGTTGTCGCTCATTGCCAGGCCAGGGGGCGCCGCATCGCTGCCGCGGCTGCTTCCGGTGATAATCCGGCAGGTGCGCTATATCGAGCGCCTGGTGGACGATCTGCTGGAGGTGTCGCGCATTACCAGCGGAAAGATCGAATTGCGCCAGGGCCCCATGCGCCTCGCCACGGCATTGCGCGATGCGCTCGAGGCAAGTATGCCGCTGGTGAAGGAAAAAGAGCATGAGCTGACCGTCTTCATCCCCGATCGGCCACTGGTGGTCTATGCCGATCCCGTGCGCCTTGCGCAGATATTCAGCAATCTACTCAATAACGCCGCCAGGTACACCAAAAAAGGGGGCCATATCTGGCTTACGGCGCGCCAGGAAGGGGATGAAGCTGTCATATCGGTGCGGGACAACGGCATGGGGATCCTGCCGGGGATGCTGCCCCGCATATTCGACATGTTCGCCCAGGAACGCCGTAATGGCATGGGACACCAGGAGGGCCTGGGCATCGGGTTGAGCCTGGTGCATCGCCTGATCCAGATGCACGGCGGCATGATCGAGGCCCGAAGCGAGGGCAGGGACGCGGGGAGCGAATTCATCGTGCGCCTGCCGCTCTGCGAGACAGCCGAAGCAGCGGAAAGCCCCGGACCGGGAAAAAATTCTCCGCCGCCGCTTGGCTTGCGCGTATTGGTGGTGGACGACAATCGGGATGCGGCGGAAGTGCTGGCCATGCTGCTCGAATCCATCGGAGTGAATGCCCAGGCGGTGAATGGCGGGCCGGCGGCGCTAGCAGCGATACCCAATTACCAGCCGAACGTCATCCTCATGGATATCGGGATGCCGGGCATGGATGGCCATGAGGTGGCGCGGCGGATTCGCAGCCAGCCCCAGTTCAACGGCATCAAGCTGATAGCGCTAACGGGCTGGGGACAGGAAAAAGACCGACGCGATTCGAGCAAGACCGGGTTCGATCATCATCTCACCAAACCGGTGGATTTCGGGGTACTGAAGGACCTGATCGCCGGCATGCAGAATACCAGCCTGGCTCCACCCTGACGGGTGCGGCAACTGCAGACTGTAGGATGGATAGTGAAACGCAATCCATCAAAAAACATCTATCGAGCTTCAGGAAAATGATGGGTTATGCTTTGCTCCACCCATCCTACCCAAGCTAAAGCTGACCGGCTAAAGCCGGCGGTGTTCAGCCTTTCCTTAAATCTTGGAGTGGAAAATCAAACCAGTCGGAGGCTAATCCTGCCGCCGCGTATGTTCACATCGGGAGTTCTATTCTACAATGGTCAAAACTCGCGCGACCGCAATATCGCCGGAGCCATGCCGAAGAACATTCCCCAACCGCAAGCCGTTATCAGTCCAGTCACGCCGAGCGCGATCTTCATTGTCGCAACGCTTGCTGCGGGCGGCAATCGTGCGGATAAAGTTCGCGCCTTATGCGGAAATATCGCCGCTCTTGTCCGAGCCGTTGGCAGGCGGGTCCCTTCCGGCAATCTCTCATGCGTTTTCGGTTTCAGTTCCGGGGGATGGGATAAGCTGTTTGGTGAGCCACGTCCCGTGTCCCTGCATCCTTTCCGCGAATTCAGGACGGACGATCGCCATGCCATGGCGACGCCGGGCGATCTCCTTCTGCACATCCGCGCCGACCGCATGGACCTGTGCTTTGAGCTTGCCATGCAGGCGCTGGGACAACTGGGCGATGCGGTCTCGGTGGCCGACGAAGTGCATGGTTTCCGCTACTTCGATTTGCGCAGCATGGTGGGGTTCGTCGATGGCACCGAAAATCCGGCTGGCCAGGAGGCTGTGGACTTCACCATCATCGGCGACGAGGATGCGGCTTTTGCGGGCGGCAGCTACGTACTGGTGCAGAAATACCTGCATGACATGGCGGGCTGGAACTCGCTGTCCGTTGAAGCCCAGGAATGCGTGATGGGGCGCACGAAGCTCTCCGACATCGAACTCGAGGAAGGAATCAAGCCGTCATCATCGCATAGTTCATTAACGACGATCGCCGAGAACGGAAAAGAAATCAAGATTCTGCGTGACAATATGCCATTTGGCCGTCCTGGCGCGGGTGAATTCGGGACTTACTTCATTGGTTATGCCCGCTCTCCCGCGCCTATCGAGCAGATGCTCGAAAACATGTTCGTCGGACGGCCGCCGGGTAATTACGACCGGTTGCTCGACCACAGCCGTGCGGTCACGGGCGGTCTTTTCTTCGTCCCATCCGCCGATCTGCTCGAAGCGCTCGCGGAGCGCAACCCGCAGGCGTCCGGCGCCAGCCGGGCTGATTCGGTGCCATCCGTCCAGCCGCATCATGATGGCTCACTCAACATCGGCTCTCTCAAAGGAAATTCTCAATATGAATAATCTGCATCGCGAGCTTGCCCCCATCTCCAGTGCTGCCTGGTCGCAAATCGACGAGGAGGTGGCGCGCACCTTCAAGCGCTCCATTGCAGGCCGGCGCGTGGTCGACGTCAAGATGCCCGGCGGTGTCGAACTGGCGGGAGTGGGAAGCGGCCACAAATATGCCATCGCTGCGCCTCAGCCGGATGTCGATGCGAAGCTGCGCGAAGTCAAAGCTCTGGTTGAGCTGACCGTGCCTTTCGAGCTACAGCGGGATGCGATCGACGATGTCGAGCGCGGCGCGAATAATTCCGACTGGCAACCAGCGAAGGACGCGGCGAAGCAGATTGCTTATGCGGAAGATCGGGCGATTTTCGACGGCTACAAGGCTGCCGGGATCGTCGGCATCCGGGAGGCCTCGTCGAATGCGAAGCTTGCATTGCCGGATAACGCCGGCGGCTATCCGGCCGCGATCAGCAAAGCGCTCGAACAATTGCGCCTCGCTGGCGTGAATGGTCCCTATTCCGTCCTGCTCGGCGCCGATGCCTATACGGCGCTCAGCGGGGGGCGCGAGGAGGGGTACCCCATTATCGAGCACATCAGGCGTATCGTTGACGGCGAGGTCGTCTGGGCGCCCGCGCTCGGCGGCGGCAGCGTGTTATCCACCCGGGGTGGAGACTACGAGTTGCATCTCGGCCAGGATCTGTCGATCGGATATGAAAGCCACACCGACAGGATTGTGCGTCTCTATTTGCGCGAGACATTGACATTCCTGATGCTTACCAGCGAGGCGTCGGTATCGGTGATGCCACAATGAGTGCTGAAAAAATTTCAAACCCCGCAACCAGCCGATTACCCGCTGACCGGAACAGGGAAATGAAGGGTGGACAAGCACTTTAAAGTCGGTGATCACGTAAGCTGGAATTCCGAAGCCGGATATGTCAGCGGAAAAATCATCAAGGTTCATGTCCAGGATGTGAACTACAAAGGATACATTCACCATGCCAGCCAGGACGAGCCGCAATACGAAATCCGGAGCGACAAGACGGACCATGTCGCCATGCACAAGAGGTCGGTTTTAAGGAAGCTCGAATAGGATTCCTCGGACGCGAGGTCTGAGGCAGGCAATTCTCCGCCTTGCACGGGGCTTCGGTGATTGACGTAAGCCGGGCTTCATCCAGAACAAGCTGAGGCCGGGCGATGGCACTCAAGGAATCAGGGATATGGATCAGACCGTGATCGGAAATCCGGTGCATGATCTGATACGGCTTGGATTATTCCTGGCCACGGCCGCGCGTGGATATGGCTGGGTGGCGGCAATAGGGGTGGAAAATTCGTTTTGATCCCGAGCCTGATCATTTTTCATGAACCGGCATCGGAAGCGACAGGGAGCGTGATTATTTTCAATCCAGCAGTTGGATAGGCGGGGCATGCGGTTTTGGAGTGCAGGGCAAGGCGCAACGGCACGCAATGGTTATTCCATTCCAAAGAGCTGCAACACAGCCATGTACCGCAAAAATTGCGCGATCTGCCCTGTAGCGAACTCACCATGCAGGTGAACGCCGCTACAGCGGAAAGTCTTTGTGGGTCAGAGTTCTAAACTGAAAATGAGCGATCAAATACCGGATCTGGATTATGCCAGTTGAACTCCCAGCAGGCCCAGACCCGCGAGCACGATGAGAAGATATATGCCCCAAAACAGGAGTCTTTCATTCATGAGGTTTCTCCCATGTCTAATATCAAGTGTATCTTTATATTTTTGGACCGCGAGAGGTGCTGGTGATTGCAGCGCCCCGGCTCAGTTTCAGTACGTTTCGATATCCTTCCCCATGTTCCGCTTTGCCGGGATTCTCTCCCCGGACCACTGGCCTTTCGTCCCTCCCCAATTGGCTGGCTTGTTCTGGCGATAGGGGAGGGTGATTCTGGAAATCATGCCTATTGCAACGCCTTTATCCATGCAGGCTTTCAGCAGCGCCTCTTCCTGAAAACCGCCTCCACCCGAATAGGGTTGACCTGGAATTCCCGAAAACGGAAATTCCGGACCGGTTGCGGTCAGCTGTAACGTGCCTTGAAAGCATTTTCGCACCTGCTTGTGCAAGGTCGATGCGGGCCCTTGCCGGAATGCGATGCGTCCGCTCGTGCCATTTCCGGAGGCAGACCAGGCCAGCACCTGGGTATCGGCATCATAGCGGGGATTTCGCACGCTGCAGCCATCCAGGGCTACCTGTCCATCGGCAAGAATGACCAGCTCCGGCCCATTCGCATGATGCCCGCCGCTCTCCTCGATCATGGTCTGGCCGTAGACGCCTACCCAGCCGCAAAGCGAAGTGGGAGCCGACAGTTCTCCCTGGTATGACAGGACAGGACTATCGTCCGCCGTCTGTATGGTTCCGGAAAATCCGCCAGGCTGATTCGTATCTGTACAGGCAGGCCCGTTTCCAAACGCCAGGCGGCCCGCTGTCGCGTTGTAGTCCAGTCCCCAGCTCAGCATGTGCCCAACCGAACTGTAGTTGAAATTCCTGATGGGGATTCCATCAAGAAGGACAAGACTGCGATCCTGCACGATCAAGTCCGGCCCCCTGGCTTTGCTGGCCGCCGAAGCTGTCCAGGTGGTATAAGCGCCTGACCAGTTATCGAGCGGCCACGTGGTAACCGGCCCGATACGGCCGGTATACGGCAGCGGGGGTGCACCCGGTTCGCATTGATTTTGTATCAGGGAGCCATTGAACACCTTACGGGAACCTGAACCGGACAGTTGAGCGGGCCCGTCGGCGGTTCGTATCTCGTCAAACCGCAAATTCCCCGCGGACTGGCTGTTGCCCTTGCCCCAGGTGAGATTCCTGTTTGAAAACTGGAAATCCGAAATGGGAACGTTGTCGAGCAAAATCGTTTCGTCATCGATTATCGCCAGCGGCGGCCCTCCTGGCGCTGCTTCACCCGGCTTTTCCAGAACTGTTTCCCCATATATCCCGGCCCAATACGACAGATGGGAATCCCGCAGATGCTCCAGCCCATGCAGTATATGAGTGGGAGTGGTGCGGTATCCGTGCACGGACAGCCATTCCATCAAGCTGGCCGGGCGCAGCTGTCCCCGTACTTTTTGCCCTATTTCATAATAGCCATGGGCAAAGGATGGGGAAGCCAGGACATCCAGTAAAAATCGCTGCGCATCGGCGAAAGATCGCTGAAGTTTGTTCGACATGGGGAAGTCCTATCGATACGCGTCACTGACGTGGGGTGTTCAACCGTTCCAGGAATTTCCGCATAAATTCTCCTTGTGCCGAGGAACCTGTTCAGGGGGATTCGCAAGGAGCTATTGAATAGGAGAAAATCCGGCTTGGCTAGCTGTAAGAAATTACAGGTACTGCCTGCGATTCGAGTTCGTTTATAAAAGTGAAAGATGGGGGGCGCAAGCCGGGCACTGTGTTTGTAGCTGGACACCTGTGCTGCCGCTGAAAAAATTGGGGAAACACTGAGGAAACATAAGGAACACCGGCTTCCGTACCTGCGCCGCAAAAAAAAGTGGCTGGCTGGCCCGGGGGCTTGGCTGGCTAAAACGCCACTGTCAAAGGAGAAAGCAGTGACGACGGATGGAGTTCTGGCAAACGGAAATGCTTCTGGCGCTGTTAAGGAAGCGAACCATTCCGTTTGAGGGTGGCTGAAATTTAATTAATATTAATTATAATAATAATGATTCGCATTATCTATTAATAAAAACAGGAAAGCAAGCATTTTTATCCGACCTTTATAACTCGGCAAAAGGATTTTGTATGCGTGTTTTCGCACAGAGTTTCGTTCGCACCGGGTGATATAAGGAATGCAAGCGGCAGGGAAACCCCGATGCGGCGGTTCAGAAGTTCCTGTAACCATCGGAGAGCATTGTGAGCGAGCACAATAGTGTTGATGCGCGGTATCCGCCGTTCGAGAAGCATCATGGGACGAAAGTGCTGGCGTCTCGGCTGTCGCGCGCCCGGGATTACGAGGGCGAGAACCGCGCGCTGGTTGCGCTCGCCGACGAACTCGGTAATCATCCCCGCAATCTTTTGCAAAAACTGGCGGAAATCACTCTCGAGCTATGCCGGGCGGATTCCGCTGGGGTCAGCATAATCGAGTCTGATGGAAAATCGTTTCGCTGGCATGCCTGCGCCGGGATATATGCCAGCAATCTGGACGTTCTGACGAACGGCGCATCCAGCCCATTCGCGGTGGCCGTGGCACGGGACGAACCGGTATTGTTCGAAGATCCGGCCAGTCTGTTCCCGCTTTCTGCCGAGATCGAGCCGGCCATAGCCGAAGTGCTGCTCATCCCGTTTCACGACGGCAGAAAACCGGTGGGATTCGTCTGGGTCATCGCACATTCGAATGAACGCAAATTCGACAGCGAGGATTTACGCCGGATGACCAGCCTGTCCAGTTTTGCCTCGGCTGCCTATCATGCGAAGCGCACCCTCGACAAGAGCGTGAATCTGCGCGATTTTCTTGAGAAAAGGATGGATGAGCGCACCAAGGCGCTGTCGCACGTGAACAACATGCTGCGCCAGCATATCAGGGAGCGCGAGCACATCGAAGGTGCGCTTCTCACAGCCCGGAATCAGCTTGAAACGGAGGTTTCGTCCCTTAACCGGCTGCATGAGCTTGGCACCCGGCTGTTTCATGCCACCGACCTGCAGGCTGCGCTGGAGGAGATACTTCGCGCGTCCGTTGCCCTGCTGGGAGCGGACATGGGGAACATCCAGCTCTATGATCCTGTCGACAAGGTGCTGAAAATTGCCGCTCAGCAAGGGTTCGATGCGGATTTTCTCGATCATTTCCGTACCGTGGAGATGGAGAGCAATACCACCTGCGGGCGAGCGCTTCGAAGCGCACAACGGGTGATCGTTGAAGATGTCGAAGCTGAGGCTGGCTATGCGGCGTACCTGGAAGCCGCCAACAGGGCGGGATACCGGGCGGTCCAGTCCACGCCTCTGTTGAGCCGGGATGGCAGACCGCTAGGCGTGCTTTCGACGCATTTCCGCTGGCCCTGGCAACCCGATGAGCACCAGTGCCGAATTCTCGACCTGTATGCGCGACAGGCATCGGATTTTATCGAACGCCTGCGCATGGCGGAAGGAATGCAGGAGGCCGACAAACGCAAGGACGAATTCATCGCCATGCTGTCCCATGAGCTACGCAATCCTCTGTCCGCCATAGAGAATTCCGCAGTGCTGCTGGAATTGCCTGAAATTGGCAGTGATAAGCGTCAGTGGGCCGCAAAAGTCGTTCAGCGCCAGTGCAGGGCCATGAAAATTCTGCTCGATGATCTGCTGGATGCTTCACGCCTGTCGCTCGGCAGACTGACATTGCACAAGCAGAATGTCACGCTCGTGTCCGTCATCGAATCCGCTGTCGAAACCACCCAGCCTTTGATAGATTCAGCAGGCCATGCCTTATCGGTCGCGAAACCCCCGCCTGCGGTGACCATTTACGGGGATCCGGTAAGGCTCGCGCAGATTTTTTCCAACCTGCTGTCCAATGCGGCCAAGTATACCCATCCAGGAGGCAGGATTGCGCTGGATGTCAAAATGACCCCTGAAAACGTGGAAGTGACGGTTACGGATAACGGCATGGGTATTGAACCGCTATTCATCGAGCAGATATTCGGCATGTTTTCGCAAGTGGAAAGCAGGTATGGCAGGACTGCAAGCGGCCTGGGGATAGGGCTTGGCCTGGTACGCGCCATCACGGAGCTGCATGGCGGGTGGGTAAAGGCAGCCAGCGATGGACGAGGGCGAGGAAGCGTCTTTACCGTGAGCTTGCCTTTGGGGGACCCGGTGGAATTCACGGCGACGCAGGCTTCCGCCTCACAGGGGTCAGGAACGGAAACGGGCACGAAATCCTGCCGTATTCTGGTCGCGGATGACAACAAATCGGCCGCCATCGCGATCTCGATGTTGCTCGAACGCGATGGCCATATTGTCCATGTCGTCCATGACGGTCTCGCGGCACGACAGGAAGCGGAGCAATTCCTGCCCGACATCATGTTGCTGGATATCGGCATGCCCCATCTCAGCGGCTATGAAGTAGCGCGCGCCATTCGGGCGACCCCATGGGGCGCCGGCATTTACCTGATTGCAGCAACCGGCTGGGGCCAGGAAAAAGACAAGAAGCTCGCGGAGGAGGCGGGGTTTGACGTTCACCTGACCAAACCCATCAATTTCAAGCAGCTCAGAGAGTTGGTCGAAAACCATGCGAAAAAGGGCATCCCAGACCCCTTTTGCCATTCCCGCGAAAGCGGGAATCCAGGAGCCGAAAGTTGGGAATGACGGAATGCAGGAACTGCCAGTTTGCCTCGCTTGTCGCTTGGTGAGTGGTTTCCGTGTGGTTTCGAGCAAACAGCGCCTGGCGCCGGCCTGAGCCCGGGAACATGTAAAATGGGCACACGTAAGATTTTTCCATAGGTGGCTTGCATGCCTCGGGTTGGCGCCTTGCTTTCGTTGTCGCGCGAACATCATACTGCCCTGGTGCTGGCGCGGACCGCGCTAAGGGTCGCGGACGCGGGCGAGGCCGATGCCATGCGCAACGCAACGCTTGAAATCGAAGCACACTGGCACGCGGTCATGTCCTCGCATTTCGAACGGGAGGAGCAGTTGATACGGCTTGCGGGGGGCGCCCTGGATACCCGATCGGCGCAGCGGATCATGGCGGAGCATGCGCAACTGCGCATGCTTGCCGGGGGTCCCTGCGACCTTGAGCCAGCCGATCGCCTGCGGCGCTTCGCAAACCTTATCAGGACCCACGTGCGTTACGAGGAACGCATTCTTTTTCCGCAGTTGCAGACGTTCGCCGATGCTGGCGGCGGCGATGAACGGGAAAGATAGGCTTGTCGCCGTGGCAGAGCGGTATTGCCTCCATTCCTTGCGGGAGCGCTTGGGAGAGAAAATGGCGGCAAGCTGAACCTTTGCCGGCGGTGATTGTCCGACAGGCGTCGATCGGTTCCAAACCCAACAAGGAGATTTGCGTGAATTTTCCTGACTTTTATGACCAGGCGCCGGTGGTGCGAACCATTGATCCTTTCGCCGCCATGCTGGGCGCGGCTGCTGACGGTGTGCTCGATTATCACTATGTGGATGCGGTGCGTCTGGCTGGACACTCCTGCCCGACTGTCGCTGGTGCTTTCCTGATGGGGCGCGCGGCGCTGGCCGCGCTGTATCCGGATCAACCGGCGGAGCGGGGAGCCATTTCGGTCCGTATGCCCGCCCCCGAAAGCGAAGGGACTACCGGGGTAGTGGCGCAAGTGCTGACGCTGCTTACCGGCGCAGCGGGCGATAACGGTTTTTACGGCATTCAGGGGCGCTTCAAGCGTAGAGGGCTACTCAGCTTTGCGTCGCAACGCGAAGGCGAAGCCATTCACTTCACGCGTCGCGATAATGATGCATCAGTCTCGGTAAGCCTGGATGTTTCCCTCATACCGGGTGATCCCGCCCAGGGCGCTCGCATGGCGGCCATATTGCAGGACAGGGCGAATGATCAGATACGCGCGGATTTTGCCGATGCATGGCAGGACCGGGTGCGCCGCCTGCTGCTGGAGTTCGCTGACGATCCGCGCGTGGTACGGGTGGTGCAAACCTCGCAGTAACCTCGGGGCGTTGGCCGCCATGTCGCGCCAGCGGAGATTGTCCAGCGCTTCCCTGGCTTGCGTAGGTGGGTGGAGTAAAGCGTAATTCACCATTTTCCTGGCACTGGATGATATTTTTGGTGGGTTGCGTTTTACTCAACCCATCCTGCAGCCTATACCAGTCTGTACTCGTGGCAGAAAGTATCCCTTTCAGGCAGGTTTACCGTTAATCGTCGCGGCATCAGAAGCCCTCGTTGATTTTTTTCTCCCAGGCTGCCTGCTTTTTTTCCATGGTGCCGTGCTTGGTTTCCTTGTCGTATTGCGCCTGCTTCTTGTTCAGCAATTCCTTGTTGGCTCCATAACTTTTCTTCAGCTTCTTCAATTCGCCGGCAAGCAGCTTTTTCGCGTTTGCTGCGGCTGCCTTCTCACCACACCCTTCTGCTTCCACCGGGAAGGTGCCGATCAATTCCTTGAGGTCGTTCTCCGTTTTTTTTGCCATGGCGTCGGTCAGGTCGAAGTGAGCCTGCTCATGCCCGAGAAGCGCATTACTGCCGGTTTCCAGAAAATCCGTCGCACAATCGTCCACGAGCTGCTTTCGGCAGTCCTCGCGCGATTTTATCGTGGTCGTCTCATCCGCGACCGTTATTTCCCAGATGGCCTGGTCTTTTAATAATTTTTCAAACTCAGGGGCAAATTCGGTCTTGCATCCGGCTTTGCTGGTGGCGGCTGCCGTTTCGCCGTCCACGGAGACGGAGAATGTTCTTTCTTTCAGGGTCTCGGTCACGCAATGCGCCAGCACGATGGAGGTGCATTCTTTTGCCGTGGCCGCTGTAATTTCGACACCATCAAACTGGATGGAAAAACTGGCATCACCGCCTTTCAAAGCCGATTTGCACTCGTCCTCGAGCGGTTTGCATTGTTTTTTGGCATTCTTCTTCATTTTTTTCTCATCCAGCTCTTTCTGGCAGCGGGTTTTTTCCTTGGAAACAGTCTTTTTGATTTTGGAAAATTGCTTGTCGAAGCCTTTTTCACATTTAGGCGACCACTCCTTTTCACATTTCACCCGCCGCGCGGGTTCGTCGGTCGTCCATGGCCTGCGCCAGGATTTCTCCTGATCCATGAGGGACCTGATTTCGAGTTGCGCCGGATCGATGGTGATATCCACGGTGAACCGGGTCTGGTCCTTGCCTTTCGCCCTGCAGGGTTCGCCAGTATCCACGGGGGCCTTGCCGGGTATCAACGCTCCCAGATCCGGATCCTCAAAAAACGAATAGGTGACAGCGTCATATTTTGACGATTTGGGCGCCTTGCCCTTGAAATCCTCCCAAGTGAGCGCGCCATGAGGAATTTTGTCCCGCTGAATCATGGCTCCCGTTGAGGTGTCATAAAACCGGCTGATTATGCGGGTTTCCTGGGGCGGGAGTTTTTTTCCCTTTTTTTCCGCATGGCGCTGCAGGGGAGCTTCCACATTTGCAAGGCGGCTTCGCTGCAATGCCGTTTCCTTTTCCGATTCTTCTTCCGGCGTTTGATTCCCCGGGATGCCTGCACGCTGGACGGAACCGGCCCCGAAGGATGGGGAAGCATCGGGCATGCTCATCACCTGGCGGGCAACGCGATCGGCTTCCTGTTCGTACTGGTCATCGGCAGCGCCCACGGCAAGTTTGGGCTGGATGCGGTTTATCTCGATCCCGCGATCCATGATCCTGCCTTCGGGGGTGAGGCGCTTCGCCTGGATCAACTGTGCAACCCGCCGATTGCCAAGGGTGCGCTGCAAATGAAAGATGAGGGAATCAGCAGACCGTACCTGAATCGGAGCGAGGCAGCGGGATGATGCCGGTTGTGGCACTTTTTTTTGCAAGGAAGGGATCGATGATAGGCGAGACATCTGTTTTTCCCCAGGCTCGGGTATTTTTTCTCTGATGGCTGGGCAATGCTTAGCCTGCCAATCCCACTGCCTTCATGAAATCATTGGTGAAAACCTGCTGCACCGCTGCATCGTCCAGCAGTGTTTTGCGGCTGGCGAGCCATTGGTCCACTGCGGCGTCGCCATAACGGTTGCGCACGCGCTCGGGAGTGAGGAAAGCATTGTATTTTCCCCAGTGTAGCGTGAACGGTATGCCTGCCGCATCGAGCCGCTTCCAGACTTCGTTGAAATAAGCGCGCGTCTCCGGCGTGTTCACCGCGTCCATTTCCATGACTGCCGTAACCGGAAAACGGGTAAACCCGAGCAGAGCCTGGGTGCCTTTGACAAAGCGATGAGACAGAACCAGCGGGAGCACGATATTCGCATTCCGGTACGCCCCGAAGGCAATTTCCATGGCTTCGACCGCCTTTGCGACAGGCATGCCAATGCCACAGGCAAGCGTCTTGCCCAGCGTTTTTTCTCCCCGGAAAAGATCACGAATGATTGCCTGCTTGAAGTAGGGCGCGAATTCCTGGTTAACCTGGCTATTCAGGAATGGCACCGCCAGCTTGTTCAGCGGGCTGGGAATCTTCCCCACCAACGTGCCCATGACATCGAGCCCTGATGCACCCAGTCCGGCCTCGCTCGCATTCCAAACCGGTGGCGAGTAATGATCCGGATCGTAGGAGGATTCATACATGATATGAACGATGGCTTCGTCGGGCGGCGTGCCTTCGTTGGGGTTGAAGAAAATCTCGAAATGGTAGGGCTTGTCCCTGGGAAAACCAGAAGCCTCGGCAGGCAGGGGAATGAGGGTAGGGTCGCAAATTGCGATTGCGTGCTTGAGGGTGTCGTCGTAGGGGCGCCGGAAACGGGCGGCATTGAGGAGGAACAGTTCGCGCGTTTCGATCAGGATGCCATGCATGATGCCGAAGGCGCCGAGGCTCACGAGGGCGGCGTTGAACAGCGTGTCGTCTCTTATGAAATCCGCCCCTATGCTTTCGGCAAAGGCTGCCTTCATGACGGGAGCGGATTTGCGCTCGAGGTAGACGTGCCTGCCCGGTGCGGTAACGAGATGCAAGCCCACTACCATTTCCTGCATGGCGCCGAACTTATATGCGCCGCCATGCGTACCGGTGGATATCGCGCCCGCGATGGTCTGGCCGTTATTGGAACCGCATCCCTTAATGGATAGGCCGTTACTGAAAAGATGGTCGTTCAGGGCGGCGACCGAATTTCCGCATTCGATGAAACGTAATTTGGCCGTTTCTCCTGCATAGGCTGGTTCGGCAAGATCAGCCGGCACTTCGAATGACAGCCGCAGCGCGGTGTTATCGATGAGCCTGCCCGCGGTGACGGCAACCGTACTCAGCGACCACAGGCTGCCGTGTGCTCGCAGCAACTTCCCTTCCCGGACGCAGGCCTGGATGATGCCCTGCAATTCCGCCGTCGCCTGATTATAGGTCTCCAGCGGGGGACTATTGCCGCGATCGACGCCAAACACATACTCGCCTTCCATGGCCTGCTTATAAGCCAGGTGCCGTCCCTGCTCCATTGGCTTTGGCGTGAAAACGCTGCGTCTACTTCCGTTCGTCATGATCTGTCCTTGAGCCATCTGCGCGCTTTCCTCTTTTTGCGCGACTCCGTGATCGCGGCCGTTTCGACGGTGAGGGCAGCATTCCGCCTGGCCTGGTTGGTGGCGCCTTGCACCGGAAGTAGACTTCGGTGGGCATCCATAAACCCAGGGTGAACACACCCGCGAGATCATGCGCAAAAGTGCGGTATATGATGACGTCATTTATGCCCTGGCCGTAGCATTCAGCGGCGAGAACCTGTGGATCGAGCAGCAGGCCCCAGAAGTAAGCGTGCATGGTTTTCTTCTGGTATCCGTCCGTATAGCCCGGCTGCCGCATGGGATCGGAATCCGGGATAGTGATCTGGAAGCTGGCGCAGCCCTGCAAAAACAATGTGGCTACCATGCAGGCGGCGGCAAGTAGGGCGCTGAAGCGGGTGGGGATTAGCGTTGTGTTCCGGAACTTCATCGCGGTTTGCTCTTGTCAGGGTGGTGGGTTTCGAGTGGTGGAAGGCACACTCGTGGTCGTGTAGTTTTTCGTCTTCGGAACTTCACCATCGATGGTATAGACGGGGCAGGGCTGGGTATCGCCGGGCGCTGCAAGCGATCTCGTCGTCGTGATCTTGACCATTCGCTTCCCCGCTGCCGCTGCCGGAGGGTTGCATACGATATAGCCGTTATACCGGTGCAAGGGCGTGCCGGCCGGCAGGTAGCTCCCCGGATACTGAAATCCATACCGGGATTGCGATCCCCATAATGGGCCGTTGATGGGCAGCGGCAGCAGCACTCGCGGAACCGAAGGGGACGTTCCCAGGCCACTGCTGCTGGAAAAGTGGGAACCGAGGCCGGAACTGGAATCAAGGGAAAAAGAGGGGAAAGAGCGAATAAAGGGACTGTCCAGGCCCGTATTCGCATGTAGGGCCGAAGGAATATGGCCCAGGCCATGGCTCACATCATGGCCCATGTGGCCTCCGAATGCTTCCTGCGCAGATGAAGGATCCGAGATGCCGAGCGCTGCGCTGACGATAATCAGTGATGACAGAAATTTGATCATGCTATCGATTACGGCAATAAATCATGGAAAATCAACGCCAACGAAGCATTCGAATAATTATAACGCTACTCCTATTTTTAGCATCGGGATGAAAATTTTCCATTCAGAAATGACTTGAGTGGAAGAAACAAGAAAAACTTTAAAAACTGCTTGACAAATGCTAGTTACACTTTATAATACGAAACCATATAGTGAATAAGTGTGCTTGTACTGAATCCGTTTCTTGATCCATTTCGTGAAGTTGGCGCAGCCGCGTTAATTTAATTGATCAACCGGGAATACCCGGATTCTGGATGAATAACCCGCCTGGAGCGGGTTTTTTTGTTTTTCAGCCCCACATAGGCTCGCCGAAAACCTTCAAACTGAAAGTCAGCAATTTGCGGCTTGAGTTGCATGAACTCCGACGCTGCCACAAGCAACGCAAAATGAAATCCCCAACCCGCCCCATGGCGGGTTTTTTTATGTCCGGTCACTTCATGTGATCATTTTTCCGGGTCGAGATAATGATTTGGAGTCCTGCAATAACAGCAGTATTGATAGGCATTGTTGCCGCCTTTTCCTTCGGTGGCGGGTTTGCATTGGGGGACTGGCGCATGGCTTCCCGGGTGGCGCACCTGAGCTCGGACAATGCATTGCTGTCAGCGGCCAACGATCGCTGCGCAACGGATATCGAAAAGGTGCGTGCTGCCATGGATACGCTCAGGGCTACGACAATCGCCAGGGAAAAAAACGCTGCCAAGGCAATGCAGACCGCATCGAAAGCGGCCGTGCGGCACACGAAAGCCGCCCGGAAAATACAATCCCTGCCGCCTGCGAAGCCCGGGCATCTGTGCGAGAAAATGGCTGCTGAACAAATGGAGTATGTGCGTGACCGTCGCCAAAATGAGTAGGCGAGGCTGCCTTGCCATGCTTCTGGTCCTCATGGGGGGATGCTCCAGCAAGCCGATCATCCAGACCCGCGTGGTGGAGAAACCCATAGCCGTGCCATGCCGTATCGGGATGCCGCCAGAGTGCAAATCGACCTATGCGGTGGACCGCGTATCGCCGGGCGACGATGCCCTGACGATTAATCGGGCGCTGCGAGCGGAAATAGAGGAACGCTGGGCGTGCGAGACCAAGCTGCGTGCCGCCCTGGCAGGTTGCAATATCCCACCGTTTTCGCCAACTCACTGAGAACACGCAAGATTGCAAGGAACCATGAAAGCATATCCATTGGAAAACAGACCTGAAAACGGAACCAGGGAAAAAGCGTGTATATCTGCCGCCGCTGCAATCACTGAAAAAATGAACGCGCCGGCACAGGAGATCCGCACGATGCTGGATAGGATCTGCGCCGGCATTTCCCTCGGAAAATCGACACGCGCAATGTGTATCGAAACCGGAATCAGCCAACGTTTGCTCTGGAGCTGGCTGGCAGGCAGCGCGGAATTCATGGAGCAATATCTGCGCGCGAAGGAGTTATGCGTGGATGCGTATGCCGAGGAAATCATCGAAATTTCGGATGACCGATCACAGGATCTCCATCTCGATGAAAAAGGGCGGGAGATAACCAATAGGGAGGCCATAGCGCGCACCCAGCTGCGCATCGATGCGCGCAAATGGTATGCATCCAGGCTGGCGCCCAAAAAATACGGCGACAAGGCAATGGAAGCGCAAACTGGCAACGACAGGAAAACGCGCATGGCTCCCAGCATCGAAATCGCCTTCGTGCCGGCCGGGCGCGGGGATGGAGCCGCCGGCCTGTCGTGATCAACGTAGCGGCGGCGGCACCCATGCAGCATGGCATGCGTGGCGAGGTTTCATGATGGCTGCACATCGGGCCGAATTTCCGGAAAAGCTGCGCTTCCTGTTCGCCCCGGCAAGATACAAGGTTCTGTATGGCGGGAGAGGCGGCGCCAAGAGCTGGGGTGCCGCCAGGGCGTTGCTGATCCAGGCGGCAGCATCGCCATTGCGCGTGCTGTGCGCCCGCGAATTTCAGAACTCGATCGCCGATTCCGTGCACCACCTGCTACAAGCGCAAATCACCGCAATGGGCCTGGAGGCATTTTATGAGGTACAGAATAGCGCGATCCGCGGGGCCAATGGATCGGAATTCCTGTTTGCCGGATTGAGGAACAATATTTCCCGGATCAAATCGTTCGAGGGCATTGACAGGGTCTGGGTCGAAGAAGCGCAGGCAGTAAGCAAGACCAGCTGGGATACGCTGATTCCGACCATCCGCAAGGAAGGTTCGGAAATCTGGGTGACTTATAACCCCGAACTGGAAACCGACGACACGCACCAGCGATTTGTGATCCATCCCCCGCGGGACGCGATGGTGGTCAAAATCAACTGGAGCGACAACCCCTGGTTCCCGGAAACACTCTGGCGAGAAAAAGAAGAACTGAAAGCAAGGGATCCGGATGAATACCAGAATATCTGGGAGGGCCATTGCAGGACGGCGCTGGAAGGCGCGGTGTACGCAAGGGAATTGAGACGGGCCCAGGAAGAAGGACGCATCGGAGGCGTTCTCCACGATGCCGAAAGGCCTGTTCATACATTCTTCGATCTGGGGTGGGCCGACAGCACCGCCATCTGGTTCGCGCAGACCGTGGGCGCCGAGCTCAGGCTGATAGATTATTACAGCAATGCTCAAATGCCGATTCAGCATTATCTCGGCGTGCTGCAGGACAGGGGATATATCTATGGCATGGACTGGCTGCCGCACGATGCAAAAGCCAAAACCCTGGCGACCGGACGAAGCCTGGAGGAAATCATGCTCGCGGCCGGACGCAGGGTCAGGATAGTGCCGAATCTGTCCATTACGGATGGAATCAATGCAGCCAGAACAGTGTTCGATCGCTGCTATTTCGACGCGACCAAGTGTGCGGAAGGATTGCAGAGCCTGCGCCGTTACCGGTTTGACGTCGACGCGGAGACCGGGCAACTCAGTGGCAGGCCTTTGCACGATTTCCACAGTCACGCAGCGGATGCATTCAGATATTTCGCCATCTCGGTCGAAGAGGACAAGCCCATGGTCAGCGCGCGCGGCATCAGCATGAAAGGATGGCGGGGATGATGGAATTTCCGATAACGGCGGATATACCGGTCGAAGCCTACGACAAAATCTGCAGGGATATACGTGACCAGCCCAGGTGGCGCCTCGAAGCAGACACCGATTGCGACTATTACGATGGCTCGCAGATAAACAAGGAAGTACTCAGGCGGCTGAGGGAGGCTGGCATACCGCCGCAGGATTCGAATCTCATCAAGCCCACGATCAATGCAGTGCTGGGAATGGAAGCGCGCAGCCGCACGGATTACAAGATCACCTCCAATGACGAGCACCAGGCCGAAATAGCGGAGGGCCTGTCAGCCCGGATCAAGGAGGTGGAAACGGAATCCCGGGCGGATCGCGCCATGTCCGATGCCTATTCGAGCATGATCCGCGCGGGTATCGGATGGGTTGAGGTATCGCGCGAGTTCGATCCGCTCCGGTATCCCTATCGTGTGCGGGAAGTACATCGCAACGACATCTACTGGGACTGGACATCCAGGGAGCCGGATCTGTCGGATGCCCGCTATCTGCGCCGCGACAAATGGGTGGACCGATTGCAGGCCGTTGCGATGTTTCCCGAGAAGGAACAGCTCATCGCCAACAGTTGGAGCGGATGGAGCCGGACGGATGTGTATGAGGGAACCGATACCGGCATGGCAAGCGCCTTCGAGATCGAGCAGACGTGGGGCCGCAACCACGATGAATACCTGAGCCGGAGCTCGGGGATGGTGCGCTTATCCGAATTATGGTATCGGCATTTCGAGGACGGCCATGTTCTGGGGCTGCCCGATGGAAGAATCATTGAATACCGCGAAGACAATCCGGTTCACCAGGCTGCGGTAGCCAGAGGGCTGGTGCGGGTGCAGAAATGCCTGCTCACCCGGGCACGAGTCGCCATCTGGCTGGGGCCGCATAAATTGATGGACGCGCCCAGTCCATTGCCGCATGCGGATTTCCCGTATGTTCCATTCTGGTGCTTCCGCAAGGACCGCTCGCTCGCGCCCTACGGGCTGGTAAGGGATATGCGCGGGCCGCAGGACCAGATCATCGATCTGGATATTCTGCTTTACGAAGTGCTGAACTCCGTCAAGGTGGAAATAGATAACGACGCGCTCGATCTCAACCAGAACACCTATCAGGAAGTCGCGCGCAATATCAGCAGCCTGCGCTCGATGACGGTCCTCAACTCGCAGCGCAGGAATGCCGGTGGATTCAAGGTGACGCGGGAACATCAGCTTGCCGTGCAGGTATTTCAACTGGTGCAGGAGCGCAAGCGAAGAATCGAGGAAGTTGGCGGAATCTACCGCTCGATGCTGGGAGCGGACACTTCCGCAACCAGCGGCGTGGCCATCAACAGCCTGGTGGAACAGGGTTCCACGGTGCTGGCTGAGCCGAACGACAACTTCCGGTATGCACGGCGCATAGTGGGGCAGCAGCTCCTGGCATTCATCAGGCAGGATATGCTGGGCAGGGAATCCGCCGTGGCGGTCAGGCATGGAAGCGGCCGCAGGATGGTGGTTTTCAACCGCCCGGTCATGACTCCTGCCGGCCCTGCCATTGAGAACGACATCGAGACCGCCCAGGTCAAGGTCGTGCTGGAGGATGTGCCGGCCACGCCGAGCTTCCGCGCGCAGCAACTGCAGGCACTGGCGCAGATGGTGCAGGCGGCGCCTCCGGCATACCAGGGGGTCATGTATCCGGCCATGCTGGAGCTGTCGGATGTGCCCAACCGGCATGAGCTGGCGGATCAGTTGCGCAGGGTTGGGGGCATGGGCGCCGCGGCAGCCACGACCGCCACGGCCGCCACAGCCGAGGCGAGCGCGGGGGACGGATGATTCCGCCGACGCCCAGGTAAAACCATGGCGTCATGAAAAGTCACGAAAGCAGGTCCGGCTACAGGTCCTGTCAACACTTGTTTTGCGTCCAAGATGGGTGAGGATTCGAGGTACGGCGCAAGCGTGCAGCACTGGCAGTCACATAGTTACATCTGAAAGTTACATCTGAAAAGACGTGAAATGAGCAAATCAGCAGGTAAGTTCCTAAACAACCATCGAGGAGATGACATGATCAGTCTGGTGTATGACAAAATAATTGGTGTTTTTCAATATGGAGCAGGATCGGTTCTCAACCTTGCTCCAAGTGTCGAAGCAGATCTTGTCCGGGCGGGTAGCGCGAAAACCGTGCCGCTCATCAGGCCCATCCTGCAGTCCGGCGTGCGCTGCCATTCGGATGCGGTCGGCACCTGGTCCCTGGCGGGAGGCGTGATAACGATTTCGCGTACAGCCCACGGCGCGCTTACCGGAGACAAATACGCCTTTGCGCCCACGGCCGGGACCGGAACCACCCCCGCTGCAGGCATATACGCAGTGACCGGCACGCCCGATGCGAATACCCTGACGCTCTCCGCCGACGCCAGCATCGCAGGCACGGCGGGAACGGGGACCATGACGGGCATTGGCGCTCAGACTCTATTCTCGGACACTGTTCCGGGCGGCAGCATGGGAAAGAACGGTTCGCTCCGGATCATGTGCCGGCACCGCCACGCCAACAGCGCCAACACCAAAACGTTCGAGGTGTTTTTTGGCGGCGTCAAATTCACTCAGTATGGTGCTACGACCACACTCAGCAGCGGAGTGATGGCCTGGATCCAGAATACCAACAGCGATCAACTGCAGCAGTTGTCCACCTCCCCCGGATCGGGGGTCGTAGTCGGCGCCGGTTCCTATAATGCCACAGGAGCCGACTGGAAGACCGCGAATATCGATACCTCCGTCGATCAACTGCTGGTGATCAAGTGCACCAAGGTAAACGGGGCCGAATTCGCTTCGCTTGAAAACATCATCGTCGAACTTATCCCTTCCCTGGACTGATCATGAAAATTTATCCAATCAATGACGCGAATTTGCCGGTATCACAAGCATACCGGCCGCAACTCGAACGATTTTTTCAGGGCGGAAATATTTACGTGGTGGAAGCGGCAGGGGATTACGCGGGATTGCCGCAGCCGATTCTCGATTTGCTGAAAGGCAGAACATCAACGGCATTCCTGAAGTCGCCAAGCTTCTATCCCATGTACTACAAAGGCTTGCTGGCGAAATTCCTGGTTCATCCGGAAACCGACCTGACCACCATGACAATCGATTCCAATGGCACCACGGCGGCTGGCGTAAGCAGTACCGTCGGCAAGGCAAACAGGGTCTACAGTATTCCCGGGGCAATCGTCTCCAGAATAGAACCCACTGACACGCCGGTTGCCCATGGCTATCGCGGAGAAATATTTTCACCCACGCTCTATGCCCAGAAGCTCGCCTTTGGCACACCCTACAACATCGCCGTGGGCCTCAAGCTATGCTCATGGGATTTCATCAACAGCCCTTCCACGCGCATGATCATTTTCCAGGTGCGCCAGACGGAAGACCCCGGCGACTATTCCGGCATTCCCCCACTTTTCCTGTCGGTAGTCGGATCGAAATTCCGCATCAGCTACGCGTATAACGAAGCCGCCATTACCACCGGCCCGGTAACCGAACGCATACTTTATGAATTCGATGCAATCAGCGACCAATGGGTTTATTTTGGCTTCCGGGCGATTTTCAGCTATACGGGCCAGGGGTATCTCGACGCTTACGTGAACGGCAGCCTCGTGGGCCGATACGATGGCTCGCTGGGGTATAACGACAAGCTTGGAAACTTCGCAAAGATGGGCTGCTACGACGGAGCGGGAGATGGATTTCCTTCTGGCGTCGCCAGCCGGGAAATCCACTACAAGGGATGCATCTTGATAGAGGAAAAAGCCGGTTACTCGCTCCCTGACATGTATGCGGACCTGCAGGCCGTGTGACGATTGGAACAGGTAAAGCTTTTGGTGAGTTGAATTTTAAATGGAATGACGCATGATCAAGTTTCGGACCGACAAGACGGTTAGCCTTATCCGTTATGGTGCGGGAACGATCGCCAGCCTGCCCCGGGAGATCGAGGCGGCATTGATAGAGCAGGGCGCCGCCGAAAACTCCCTGGTGGTTTCCAGACCAGTCGAGGTTTTGTCGAGCTCTGCCGCGCCGATCGGAAGCGCATGGACGGGAGTCGACGAAGTGCTTGCTTCATTCGTCATTCCTCAGGGAATGTTCGGCGTGAACAGCATTCTTCAGATCGAGCCGTTATGGACATTCGCCAGCAGCGCGAACAGCAAGATCTGCAGGGTGAGGGTGGGAGGCATCCTGGTTTATTCCGCGACGCGCACCACCTCGACCAGGGAGGCTCCGCTGATCATCCTCGCCAACCGCAATTCCCTGAGTTCCCAGATACAGCCATATGATACGACTTACGCCACTGCCGGGTCGGGAACTCCCGCTACCTATGCCATTGATTTTTCCATGGCAACCACTGTCGAGATCATGGGACAGAGGGCAAATGCGGGAGACGCCTTGACGCTCGAGTATTTCCGTGTTTTGCACTTTGTGGGTGATTGAAATGACTACCTGGTATTTCGATTCGCTCTACGGCTTAGACGCAAATAACGGAAAGAGTCAAGATAAAGCAAAACGATATTATGAGGTCTTCGCTAATGTGGGATTTCCTGGTGCGGCACAGGGGGATACCTATCTTTTCAAGCGTGGAACCACACAAGCAATTTCTATTTTAAATATAGGAGTGGGATCTGGGGCAGGCACCACGCAGAGAACGCGGTATGGTGCTTATGGCATTGCGCAAGTTCCTTATTCAATCTGGACTCCTCCTCCAACTGGAACGCTGAATAATAGCTTTATTCTAAACGGCAGCGGTAGGAGTTATATCGATTTTGAAGATATGTATTTCGATGCGCTGAACCGCGCTACTTATACTCTTTATCTTGTCGCTAGTGGTGGCACAGGGAATTCGGGTCACAGATTTCAGCGATGCTATTTTGCCAATACCGCCCCAGGTGCTAATGGAACAGGGCTATTTTTCGGAGGTACTGATACATCAACGGGAGACACGAGCGACTATCTTTTCGAAGATTGCCACTTCCTCAACAATCCCGTTCATGGAATGCTTGTCAATGGCGCACATGGGGTCGTTGTCAGGCGCTGTAAATTTTACGGCAATGGTTTCAATGCCCCAGCGGGAGGTCACGGATTCTCCAACAAATACCGGCTCCAGGAATTTACCCCGTCAGGATGGATGCAGGCTGGATTGGTCTGGTATAGAGCTTTGGCGGCGTATCAGGCCGATGTGTACTATGTCACGACGAAAGTCAGCGGGTATGGCAGGCTCAACAAAAATACAATCAATCCAACTACTCCTAGTGCCGGCGAATTTGGCGTTTCCGGCGGAAATCTTTATATCAATATCAACTCGGTCACAAATCCGGCTAGTCAATCCGTAAAATATGCCTGGGGGCGCTGCTGCAATTTATTGGTAGAGGATTGTGAGGCTTATGACAACGTCAACGACCCATCTTCACCTTTTGTTGAGGGTCATGGTTTCGCTTTTGATAACTGGACTGACGACTCGGTATTCCGGCGGAATAAGTCATACAACAACGGCGGCAGTGGATTCTCCATTAATATGGGCGACCGCAACATCCTCGAATCCAACATCGCATACGGGAATCAGGCATCGGGAGCGGTGCTGGCATCCTCGTGGGGAAGTGTCCTGCGCCACAATACATTTTTCGATAATAATCTGGGTCCATCCGGTATCCGGAATAATGGGGAAATAAGCGCTTTTCCGAACTGCAAGAATGGCAACATTACGAACAATGTTCTGCGCCATATTGGTGACCGGTTTTATGGTGTCGATATTTTCCCTGATGTGACCGGATTTACTGGACAGAACAATTGCATATGCGGCTACCTGAACACGGACCGTGGCTCGGCATTGACCGGCACCATTACCGACAATCCGCTGCTCGATGCCCGCCACCGCCCGCAGGCAGGCGCGATCAAGCGTGCCGGGGCCTACCTGGGCGGCAGGGATTTCAGCGGCAGGACGTTCCATAACCCTCCGAGCATTGGCGCGGTGGATGCTGCGGCGGAACCGCCGGCACGCTATCTGTTTGTGAAAGCATGAATTTGTAAGTCATAAATCCTGCGTAAATCCTGCAATGGCCGCCTCCGGGCGGCTTTTTGTTTTGGTACGCAGCAATCATGGCAACTATTCGATTCTATCAATTCCGCGCAGCGGACCCGCTCACTGGGTTAAACAGTTGGAGGAAAAGCCAATGGCGATGAAAACCGATGATCTTACGGATGAAGCAATCACGAATCCCGCGCCGGAGGATGTAGAGACGCTGGGGAACGCGGCTCCCGCGCCAGACGAGCAGATGGCGAAAGACGAGTCCAGCCCGGAAGAGCAGGAAGGCCCGGCTAACGGCGCGGGGGAAGACGAGCCGATCGTCCATACGAAGAATGGCAAGGGGATCATTCCCTACGGAAGGCATAAAGCATTGCGTGTGGAAAACTCGGTGCTGCGCGAGCAGCTTCAGGCTGCTCAGCTGGAAAACAGAAAGGCGGCTGAAAGGCTCGAAACCCTGTTGAAGCAGAAGAATGAGGATGCGCAAGGAATGGATGGCGCAGTCTCCGATGAAGCCCTGGCAAAGCATCTCCAAAGGCTGGAAGCAGATATGCCGCAGGTCCACCAGGTCATTACCGCCGTACTGGAGGGAAGCCGGAAGCAAGGCAAAAAACTCGAAAATACGCTGAATGAGCTGAGGCGCGAGCAGGAAGCATCGGCTCGCGCCCGGCAACTCACCGTGGAGGAGCAGATCGCCGAAGCCAAGGATGGCAACCCGGACCTGGTGCACTGGGAAAGCAATGATCCGCAGGCATGGGAGGAAGCGCTGAAACAGGACGAAATTCTCCGGACCAGCAGCAAATGGACGGGAAAGTCTTTTGCTGAAAGGTTCGAAGAGGTTGCACGCCGCGTGAAGGCAATCATGCCGGAAGCTTCCATGCCAAAGCAAGCCGACCCGGAGCAGACCAGGGTTGACGTACGAGCCAGGCTTGAAAATGCCCCGGCAAGAAAGCCCACAACCCTATCGGATATCCAGGGCGGAGCCCACCCCGCTTCCGAGCGCGATCAGATCGAAAACCTGAGCCCGCATGAACTGGCCAGGCGATTGATGAAGATGCCCTCGCAGCAGGCAGCAGCTTTAAGAGCCGAACTCGATTAAAAAGGACCCAATGAAATGGCTGAAACAAATGTTCCAAGCGGCAGCCCGATTGCCGTAAAACACTATAGCGCCGCGCTTTTCGCCAACACCCTGAAGGGCACTTCAGCCCTGGAAAACCTGGTAGGGCCGGTCGAGCCTTCCGCCACCATGGAAAAATTTGCCGGCCAGACCCAGCCCGGAATGCCTCTGGTGAGGATCGACAACCTGATGAAAGGCGCAGGCGAGGTGGTGTCCCTCGACCTGGTCGATACCGTTGGCGGGGAACCGCTAATGGGTGATATCAACCGCGAAGGCAAGGGCAGCACCCTCTCGTTTTCCTCCATGGAAATCAAGATCGACCTGGCAAGCAAGGTCATCGACGCGGGCGGCAGCATGTCTCAGCAACGCACCAAGCACAACCTGCGCGAAATTGCCCTGGCGCAATTATCCGGCTATTTCCCCAGGCTGGACACGCAGGAATCGCTGGTGCATCTCGCCGGCGCCCGCGGGTCGCAGATCGGAACGGACTGGACCATTCCCCTCCAGAGCGCACCGAATTTCACTTCCGTCATGGTCAATCCCGTCAAGGCGCCCACATTCAACCGGCATTTCGTGGTGAATGGCGCAAACCTGGTTCAAGGCGGGCAGCAGCTGGGCGCCGTCGTTTCCACGGATCAGCTCAAGCTCAGCCATCTGGATAATTTGCGCAAGCGGATCGACGACATGGACCAGCCCTTGCAATCGGTGAAGCTGGCCGGGGACAGCGCCGCGCAGACCTCCAGGATGTGGGTGTTCGTCGCCACCCCGAACCAGTATTCGATCCTGCTTACCGAAGGCTCCCTGCGGGCATTCCAGCAAAACGCGGTAAACCGGGCGGCATACCTCGATGGCCGGCATCCCCTGTTCGCCGGAGAAGTGGGCATGTGGAATGGCATCCTGGTAATCAAGAACGAGCGGGCAATCCGCTTCATGCCGGGAGATACGACCAAAATCGTGACCGCCGCGAACGCACCCACCGCCGCCGAAACCGATCAGGCAATCAATCCGGCTCTGGCTGCGGGTTATGCGGTGGAGCGGGGTCTCCTCCTGGGGGCACAGGCGCTTGGCGTAGCCTACGGCAGAACCAAGATCAGCGGAATGCAGTTTGGCTGGAAGGAGCACTGGTACAACTTCGAGAGCAACCTGGAAGTCATGGGGGAAAAAGTATGCGGCAAGGCCAAGGTCCGGCTTTTCATCGATGATGGAACAGGAACCAAGGTGCCGACCGATTTTGGCGTGATCGCAGTCGATTCCGCTGTATCGCTGTAATCCCCGCAAGCGCTGTGTTCCAGCCTACCAATGCCATTCTTCAAGGAGTGTATCGATGGCTACTTTCAACGCACCAGATCTGGTTACTAAAAATCGCCACATGGGCGGATATGGCAACGCCGTGGTGGTTTACGGCTCCGTAACCCCAGCGGCAGCCGCGGTCGGGGATGTGTACCGCCCGGTCATCATCCCTGGAGGCCTCGACGTGACCGATATCGATATCGTCAACGACGATCTCGATACCGCCGGAACGCCCGCTATCGGATGCAAAATCGGTTTTGCGCCGGTCAATGCGAACGAGGGGCCGACGGCCGATGATGCCTATTTTTCCGCAAGTGGCAACGTCCTGTTTCGCAATGCAGGGCGTACCACGCTGGCTTTTCAACCCCTCAAGTTCGAAAGGCCGGTATTCCTGACCATCACGGTTACCGCAGCCGCAGCCACCTTCGCTGCCGGCAAGGTAACCGCGATCGTCAAGGGCGACGGCATAGGCATCAAGTAACAGGGCGGGTGAAAAGCAAACCAGGGCGGCCGCCCTCATACCACACCAAGCACGCTAAGCAAGCTAAGAACATCAAACGGAGGCCGCTCCTTTTATGGGAGCCTGATATGCCATTAGTGAAATACATCGGCAAGACCGTCAAGACCGACAGCATCGGCCGGATCGGCCTGCGCTGGGAACCGGGCCAGGTTCGCAGCGTGACCGCCGAGATGGCGGAGCGTCTGCTGCCATTTTCCGATAGCTGGGCGAAAGCAGACAAGCCCGCGGATAACGGGAACGATGACCATCCGGACGGCGCTATCGGCCTGCTCGCGGAAGAAGCGCGGATGGAAGAACCGATCCCCGTGGTCGATTTTCACGGCATGGATAAAGTGGCGCTGGCCGAGTTCGCTCAGCGCAACTACAACCAGAAGCTGGACAAGCGCCAGAGCAGGGAGGCGCTGCGGCAAAAAGTGGTCGCCCTGTTCTCGCAGCACGAGCTGGATAAGTAATCCTAAATCCGGCAGTCGGCCGCTCGTTTTCAGACTAAGGATATGATCTATAAAAACTTTTCTCAGTACTCGGCGCTCATCTATATGGTGAGTTCGCTACATGGCGGATTGTGCAATTTTTGCGGTACATGGCAGCGTTGCAACTCCTTGGAATGGAATAGCCATTCCGCGTCGCAGCACCTTGCCCTGCACGCCAAAAACCACACACTCCATCCTGTCCAACTGCCGGATTCAGGATGATGGCATTCACCTATCGGTCGGCGGTCGATCTTGCGCGCATCCCGTTGAACGATGCGAGCAAGGACAGATATCCGGATGACATACTGCTGGCGTTCGCCAACCAGGGCGTGCTGCAGATACTGAAGCGCCGGCCTGATCTTTTCTCCCAGCAATTCGTCCCATGGCCCGATTGGGCCGACGGCGAAAGGCTGCTGGACGATGTTTTTCCGCTGCCCGCCGGGTACCTGCAAACCGTGGCGGACTACATCACCTTCCGGGCTGAAACGGTGGATGACGAACACGTCAGTTCGGGACGGGCATCCGCATTCGGCCGATTCTTCGAGGGGGAGATTCCGCTATGAAATGGAAAATGCGTTGGTTCCATCCGGAAGGGAGCGCGTACCCGTGAAGCTCTGGAGCGAATTCTACGACCTGGTTGCTCCGCATCTGCCCGGTTGCCCATTCGCAGCCATGGACAACGCACTGCGCCAGGCGGCAATTGTCTTCTGTGAACAATCGCTGGCCTGGCGGTTCGATCATCCGGCCATAGCGATCGAGCCCGGCGTATCTGTCTATCCTTTCGCCCTGCCCGCTGAATCGGCGCTGCATGCGATTCTCCATGCGGTGCTGGATGGCAGGAAAATTGCATGCTTCGCTGCCGGCAGGGATATGGAGGAACGCAACAGGGCGATCAACCTCCTGCAGGGCGTGCCATCCTGTATTTTTGGGAGCGCCGATTCTTTCACGCTCGCGCCCGAACCCACCGCAAGCGGGGTTTTGATTCTGAGAGTTGTCCTGAAACCATCCCTAGCCAGCACTGGCCTGGGCGACAGGGAATTTGACGAATACCGGGAAGCGATAGCCCATGGGGCGCTGTTCCGGTTGATGTCTTCGCCCAAGAAGCCTTATACCCAGCTTCAACTCGCGTCAACCCACCAGGAGCAGTTCGGCATCAAGACCGGCGCTGCTGCCATGAATGCGGAGAGAAGCTACATTCGCCTGCCGCTGCGCACACAAATCAGGGATCGGGCATAAGCTGCCATGAATAAGCCGCAATGAGGTGGACAAGCGCGGATAGACAGGGAAGAAGATATGGGGCTCAAGTTTTCCAATTTTGGCAAAGCGGTGGTCAGCTCCGCGCCCGCCGGAAGTACCGGTCTGAATTTCACCGTAGAGGCGGGCAAGGGGCTGCTTTTTCCGGCGCTGGGGTCGGGGGATTATTTCTATGGAATATTCAAGGATGCATCGGGCAATCGCGAAATCGTGAAGGTCGAGGCGCGCAATGCGGACAGCCTCACCATCGCCGCGGGCGGCCGGGGAATGGATGGCACCGCCGCCCGCAACTGGGCGGCAGGCGATTATTTTGTCGCAGGCATCACCAGCGCCGCATTGCAGGAATCGCTTTCGAATTCCAACCTCATCGCATTGGGCGGGCTTGCTTCCGCAGCGGATCAGGTGCCGTACTTCACCGGCCCGGGCACAGCCGCGCTGGCCGGACTGAGCGCTTTCATCCGCACCCTGCTGATACAGGCCGATGCGGCGGCGGCAAGAGCAGCGCTGGGAGCAGCATCAGCCGACCTGATTCAGGCAGGCACCGTCATGCTGTTTTTCCAGGCGGCCGCCCCGGCAGGCTGGACACAGGTAACCACCCACAACAACAAGGCCTTGCGGATCGTCAGCGGAGCAGGAGGAGGCTCGGGCGGTTCGGTTACGTTTACGAATGCTTTCACGACCCAGGCTGTGGGTGGATCGAATAGTGCGACGACACTAACCTCCGGCCAAATACCTTGGCATACACATAACACAATATTTTATGGAACGTCTGGAAGTGGTATCTCTCCGTCCAGTGGTGGTTCTCCTTTGGGTGGCACATCTATAGCCACTGATGGGGGCATAGGAGGCGGTGGCTCTCACAATCACACTTTCACGGGCACGGCCATCAATCTGGCGGTGCAATACATCGACCTCATCATTGCGAGAAAGGACTGATGGAGACACGCATGGCAGACTGCCCGCTCGGGGCAAAATGTGAAGAAGTCAAGCTGGACCAGTCAAGACCGGTGCTCTATCGCTGCCCCTGGTACGTGCAGGTTCGCGGCGTTAACACGAACACGGGAGAAGAAACGGATAGCTGGCACTGCGCCATTGCCTGGATGCCCACCCTCATGATCAACACCGCCAATGAATCGCGCAAGGGAGCAGCGGCCATCGAATCATTCCGCAACGCAATGGCCGGGCAGCGCGCCCAGGCCCGGCAAACACCCGGGCAGGAACTGCTGGCCGCCGCCCGGAAGGCGGAGAAACGACAGGTGGAATGGCAAAAGGAGGACAGCTGATGCGCATAACCATCATTCGCGATGACGGCCTGGTCGGCATCGGAGGCACATTCCGGATGGTTGATTTATCCGCCTTGCCTCCCGGCATCCGGGCAGTCCAGTGGGACGGAAAAAAAGGCCATGTGGAGCATGACGAATCCGCCAATACGCAACTCGATAATGTCGAGGATTTCCAGCCCTTCATCGAATTGTGGAAAGCGGCGGCGCCGCGACCAACGACTCCGGCTGCCGCTGCGTCCAGGCAGGATGCGTTCGCCCGCATCGATGCCGCCTACCAGGACGCCATCAGCGCCTTGAAGGCCGGCTATCCAGATGATGAGACCAGGAGCTGGCCCATGCAGGAAACGGAAGCGCGCGCCTGGCTGCAGAACCCGGATGCCGCCACGCCCTGGCTCGATGCCGCCGCAAACGCACGCGGCCTTTCCAGGGCGGAACTGGCCGGCAGAATCATGGCGAACGCGGCAGCATTTGCATCAGCCCACGGGCGGCTGACTGGAAACCGGCAAAAACTGCGGGATCAAATCATCGCATTGGGCGATGGCGCACCAAAGGAACAGATGGACGCGATCCAATGGCAAATGGATAAATAAGCCAGGCAGATCCGCCCGCCAGGACGCGGCCATGCCGCGTTTTTTTATTTTACGAGCCACCATTTTCGTGGAGGAGCAATCATGACTATGTATCAGCGTAATCGCATCAAGCAGGAGTTCGATCGCCAGAATGCGGCAGCCGACGCGGAGGCCGATGGGCTGCTCGACAAATTGAAGGCATCGAAGTGGACTGCCGCCATCCTGCTCGCATCCGCCGTGGTTTTGATCGTCATTCTCTGGAGCCTGCTCTGAAATGAACGAGGACGATAGCGAGCAAAAACCGGAACGGGTGGAGCGGCGCCGGGGGCCATCCACCTATACTCTCTCCTTCAGCGGGATCATCGCAATCGCCGGACTTGCTGCATCCGGCATCGCTACCTACAACGCGGTGCAGAACGATATCGCCAGCCTCAAAAGGGGGGAACTGTACCAGGAGCGTACCAATGAGCGCCTGAGCGACGAAATCAAATCCACCCGCGCGGAACAGCGTGAAACGATGAGAGAGTTCAATGAAAAACTCGACAGGATCATCGATCAGTGGCCCTATGGAAGAGACGGGAGAAATGGGAGAAAACAATGAGGCCTTATCTCGCAGCCCTGTTTCTCTCGTCCTGCGCTATCCTGGGGCCCACCCCAGGCGGAGATCGTCCTGCCGGCGCGCCTTTCCCCGCGGTCGATCCCGATTCGGGGCCGGATATGGATCCCGGAACCGGTTCGGAGACCCAGGCAGGCAGGACGGATGGGCGCAAAGCCCGATCCAGGCTGCCCTCGGCTACTGCGCCCGCACCGGCGGTCTCTTCCTGCGCCAATCTGGACGCGGGCGACCTGAAAGAAACCATAAAGGCGAAGCTCGACTGTATCAAGGAGAATGCCAAATGATTTTTCATGGCTCCGTCCCTCATGACTCTATCCTGCCTGATCCGCGCATGCAGCCTGCGGGGACAGGGCAGGATCGGGAAGCGGAAAAGGATAGCAGATGATCAAGCCGACTCCGACCCAGGCGCGCGCCACCGTCGCCATGATGGTGCTGGCCGCCTCCACTCTGGTAGGAATTGCGGTCCATGAGGGTTACCGGGAGGAGGCCTACATTCCCGTACCCGGCGACGTGCCAACCATTGGATTCGGCTCCACCGCCGGCGTCAGGATGGGCGACAAAACCACGCCCACGCGCTCGCTGGTGAGGCTGCTGGATGAGATCGAGGGAGTCTATGCCGCCGGGGTCAGGCGTTGCGTTACAGTGCCGCTATACCAGTACGAGTACGAAGCCTACGTGCGGCTGGCCTACAGTGTCGGCGTTCCCACGTTCTGCCGCAAGGCCGCACCCGGTAAACCACCCAATCTGATCGATCTGATCAATTCCGGCCGGTATGCCGAAGCATGTGCGCGCATCGAGGCATTCAAATATGGGCCCGGCAGAAAGGTGCTGCCCGGCCTGGTGAAAAGGCGGGCCGAGGAGCGGGCAATATGCGAAGGCAGGAAATCCTCCGGGGATGCCGTGCCTCCCGCGCCCCCCGTACCCTTGGCCGGGGATGAGGCCGGCAGCAAGGTTTCGCCCGGATGACCGCATTCCGTATCGCCGGGTTTTCCGGATTGGTGCCGCGCCTGGCAAAACAGCTGCTGGCGCCGAACCAGGCGCAGGTGGCGACCAACTGCAGGCTTACTTCCGGTGATCTCCGTCCCCGGAACGGTCTCCTGCCGGTGTATATGCCGGCCGTCGAAGGCGACATCGTATCCCTGTTTCGCATGGAGAAGGAAGACAATGGAAAATGGCTTGCCTGGGACAAGGATGTGGACGTGGCGCGCTCGCCCATTGCGGATAATGTATCCCGGCGCTTTTACTATACAGGGGATGGCGAGCCGCGCGTGTCGGATTATGACATGGCAACCGCAGGCACGGGACCTTACCCGTCCGGCTGCTACGTATTGGGGGTAACGCCGCCGAAGACGGCGCCTGCGGTCCTCCCGGCAGAGGGCCCCGGCGCCGGAGGAATGGTGACTTCTCGCGCCTATGTCTACACCTTCGTCACCCAATGGGGCGAAGAGTCGAAGCCGTCTCCTCCATCTTCCGCAATCAGCGGGGGCGATAACGGTAGCTGGATATTGTCAGTCATGGATGGCGCTCCGCCGAATTCGGGAACCCTGGCAGATGCGGTGGCGGATTCGCCGCTCCCGGGCCAGGCTGAGGTCGCGCTCGATACGGTTTTCGGCCTGCGCGCCGGTGAAGAAATCCAGTTTGCGTCGGTGGCTGGCATGACTGACCTGAATGGCAGGTTCCGGATTGCGGGGGTGGATACGGCCGCAAAGAAGATAACGGTGGCGCTCGCGACCAGCCAGGCATACTCGGGTGGAGGGACCTGGGCCCGCGTGGCGCCGCATAACACATCAGGCATGAGCAAGCGCATCTACCGGACTGTCACTGCCTCGAGCGATACGGAATATCACTATGTAGCCACTATCCCCGCGGCAGCTTCCACCTTCAATGACACTGTTACCGACGGTGAGGTGGCGCTGACGGAAATTCTGCCCTCCGCCGCATGGGAAATGCCGCCGGCCGGCATGCAGGGCATCATCATCCTGGCCAACGGCATCGCGGCTGGCTTTGCGGGCAACGAAGTATTTTTCTCCGAACCCTTCAAACCCTATGCCTGGCCGGTCGCCTACCGCCAGACCTACGACCAGGATATCGTGGCGATAGCGGTGAATGGCACTACCCTGGTAGGCATGACGACTGGAAATCCGTTCACCATTACCGGCGTGGAACCGGCAACGATGGGTGGCGGCATGGAAAAGCTCGGGGTGGCGTGGCCATGCATGGCCAAGCGCGGCGTCGCAAATTTTGCATTCGGCGTCGGCTATCCCGCGCCGCAAGGCATGGTGATCATCGGGACGGCCGCCGGAACGAGCGATATCGTCACCAAGGATTTATTCACCCAAAGCGAGTGGTCGGCACTGAACCCGGGCACATTCATCGCCGCCGCTGCGGATAACCGGTATTACGCCGGTTATTCGGCTGATGGCGGTTCGCTCATGTTCGTGATCGACAAGGCGGAGAGCGCCTCGTTTCTGAAGGTAAACCAGAAAATCACCGCCATATGGGCGGACCCGGCCACAGGCAAGCTGTATGTAGCGGCGGACCGGAAGATATATGAATGGGAAGGGGATGCCGGGACAAAATTGATCTACGAGTGGAAGAGCAGGAAATTCGTTACCGCGCCCCCTCTCAATTATGGCGCAGCCAGGATCGACGCGGATTTCGAGATGTCCGAGGAGGAAGTGGCTTTGGCACGGAGCGCAAATGAGAGCGCCGTGGCCGCCAACCATGCGCTGGCTGTTTCCGGCGCGATGGATGACGGACTGGCCGATTCAGCAGCGGGAGAGCATGAGATAGGAGGCGATGCGATGAGCCCGATTCCACCGTTGTGGCTTGATTCGCTGCAATTTCAGCTATGGATCGACGACACTTTGAAATTCAGCAAACAGATTGGCAGCAGCCGCGCTTTCCGCCTGCCAGGCGGCTACAAGGCCGATAACGTGGAAATCGTGCTGTCGGGCAATGTGAAGGTGTCTGCGGTGACACTGGCGGAAACCATGGATGGGTTAAGACAGGCCTGAGGCTCGGGCGGGCCGGGCCAGGCGGGTCCGGATAGCCAAGTTCGCTGCAGGATGGATTCAGGTTGATGGATTTATCGGTTCGCACCCGGGAAACCAGGACAACCAGGCGGAAACCAGAGGACTAGAGGAGACATGAAATGGCAAAATATGCACACGCGGACGTGCTGGACGGGGGGTTGAATGCGATCAGGAGCGGCAGCCTGCGCATGCTGCTGCTCAAGACGTATGCCGCGGGCGACAGCTATGCAACGGTGACCGGCAATGCCATATGCACCGTCGCGATGGGAAGCGATGACTTCACCCTCTCGGGGGCCGATGGCGCGGCGCGTGTCCTGGCTACGGCTGCCAAGAGCGCAACGGCGGCGGCCAGCTCGGGCGCGGCGCCGGATTTGCACATCGCGTTCACCGACAACGCCAGCAGGGTGCTATGGGTCACCGATGAAACGTCGGACCAGGTCGTCACCGGCGGCAACACGGTCGTATTTCCGTCCATCACCTACACCAGCTCCCAGCCTTCATGAAGAACCGGACGGGAGACAGATCATGGCATTGACGAAAACCGCGCGCACGCTCGTGGCGAACGGACTCAATCCTCCCGGTGGCACGACGCGCGGCACACTGGACCTCAATGCGGTGCAGGGCCCCAGCAGGCTTACCCTGAGCATAGCCAATGGCGCCATTGGTCCTGCCACGCAATGCACAGCGCGGGTATTGATCGCGCACAGCGCGACCCTGCCGCCTCCCGGCAGTGCGGGGCCGAGCTGGAAAACGCTTTTCCCGGCGGTTGGACCCGGCATCGCGGCGAATGCGGCGTTGGGCTGGACCTATCCCATCGGCCGGGAGATCATGTGCCTGGAGGTCGAATTCACGGGCAATACGGGACAGGCGGTTACCGTCGAGGCATATCTCAGCGAACTGACAACGGTAGCCTGAATATTCCTCCGAAGATATTTGACAAATGCTGACCAATCAGCCGCTGTATCCGGCCGCGCTTGATTCCACGCATCTTGCGCTTGCCGGGGTTTCCGCGTCGATCATCGCTGCAGGCGATCCAAGCGGATGGATGAGGAATGCCGGGAGCAGGATAAGCGCCCCGGCTTTGAACGGGGCCATTGCCCTGGACACAACCGCGCTGGGCAACGCGCTTGTATTCGATGGCACGAGCACCTATTTGAGCTATGGCGCGGCCAATATCCCGGCAGCGGAATTCACCGTGCTGTTCGGTGGAATTTTCGACTCTTTCGATAATTACCGGGGTGTCGCCGACTGCACGGTAAACGGGGCAAGCGGCTGGAATATATTCCAGACAGCAGGCGGGGGCTTATGGTTCTCGGTCAATGGGTACGCAGGCAGCCTGCTTTCCTCCGGCTGGCCGACGGGCACGGTGGTGCACGGCGCATTGCGAAACAGGAACGGGGCAACGTGCGACTGGTTTCGCGACGGCGTCAATATCGCGAGCGCCTCGGGAAAAAACCCGGGCGCCGTGACGAATCCGCTATGGATAGGAAACCAGAGGGGAAGCGGACTGCCCTTTTTATCGGGCAGGTTTGCCTATTTCTATCTCCTGGACAAATACCTGGATGACTTGTCGATAGCGGCCATCGCGGCAAATCCGTGGCAACTTTTCCAGCCGGAAGGAGAAGATGCCTGGGTGCCTTCGAACGAACGCGGCCTGTCCGCCACCGGCCCGGTCCAGAAAAATGCTTCTGGCATTGCTGGGATAGGCCAGGTACAGCCGCTTGCACCTGCTGCGTCTGCACAAATCCAGGCCACCAGCGAGGAGGCAGTCGCGCAGAGCCACATGCTTGCCGGGGCCGCTTCCGCACAAGGCAATCTCGGCGTCTCAATGCCGGCCTTGCAGGGCCATTCGCTCCTGCCGGTTCCGGCAACCCAGACAAACAGGGGCGAAGCTGGCGAAGTGGAGCTCGTCGCCGCATCCGGGCTCCTGGTTGCAGGCTCGATGCAGCGCAATACGGTCAGTATGACGGCCGTGATAATGCAGAAGCATTTGCTGGCGGTACCATCCTGGTCGATGCAGGGCAATGCGAGTGGCGCCGGCCTCATGCTTTCGACGCATTACCTGATCACTGCAAATCCGGCCCAGGCCAATACCTGCGGAGCAGCCATCATAGGTGAAACGTTCCTGCTGGCCGTTGCTGCATCGCGTCAATCCAATCGTGCGCAAGCAGCGGCGATGGCCGGCGCGATGATCGAATCCGCGCTGGCGAGAGGCCATGTCCAGCAAATGCGCATCAAAAAGCCCGGCATACCCAACGGTACTCCCGAGTGGCTGAAAACAATGATGGAAATACTGACAGGGCGGCGGGGAAACCGGATCGAGGCGCCAAAATTCCAGCAGCTTACCTTTTCACCGACTCCGACACAGGCGGAATGCGAGGCGCTGTACTCCTATACCAATGCGGTACGCACCGCGCTGGAGCAGGTGATTGCCCGCACGGACGGATGATGCCGAGTCGGGCAGGGCGGCACCGCCATCGCCTGTCCGCATTCCATTGCGCAAAACCGGTATCGCGCCTGCAAGCCGCTTGCCAGTGATTCAGAGATTCCCAGACATGATGAATGAATAATACGCTGGTGGCATTGCTCGCAGCGAACATGGGAGCCACCCTGACATCTGAGTTCGCCGCCGACATCTGCATCGCCGCTGAATGCCTCGACAGGCTCGCGCCAAGAGAAAATATCGCGCTGATCCGGCCGGAGAAATGCGGGGATTTCGTGTTCTCGCGGGAACGGATCGCGGATATCGGGGAAGAGATCAGGCCGCTACACCGGGCGCATTGGGATGAAACCGAGGGGCATCGGCATGGGCTGCCATTCGATCCGGATTACGCGACATTTATCCGTTATGAGCATGCCGGGCGCTATCTCCTCTTTACCGTGAGAAAGGAAAACAGGCTGTGCGGAAACTGCGCCATGTACCTGGATCGGAGCGCGCATACGCAAACCCTCCTTGCGACCGAAGATACGCTTTACCTGCTGCCGGTGGCCCGCACAGGCAGGGTGGCAAGATGTTTCGTCGGCTATGTAGAAAATGCCATGCGGCTGCTTGGCGCGAGCGAAATCCATATCACTGTCAAGACAGTCAACAAGACAGGAAGATTTTTGCGGATGCTGGGCTACAGCCATGTCGAAAATGGACTGGCCAAAATACTGGAGACTGAAAAATGTGCAGCGCCAAACCCCCGAAACCCGATCCGCTCATAGGCCAGGCGGCAAAACAGAATGCCGATATCGCCCAGCAGCAGCTCGAAGCAGCGCAACAGCAGCTGGCATGGGAGAAAGAAAGGGCGGCGGTACAGGATCCGTTGATCCGGCAGATCGTGGACCAGCAGATCGGCCTGGGCGACGCCAACGCCAGCCGGGCGGAATCCCAGTGGCAAATCTACCGCGATCTTTTCGCGCCAGTGGAAGCCCGCATGGTCAAGGATGCCAATGAGTATGACACACCCGAACGCAAGGAAAGAATGGCGGCGGAAGCCGCAGCCGACATTGCGCGCGGATACCATGGCGCGCTGGAGTCCAGCCAGCGGGCCATGGAACGCCTGGGGGTCAATCCAAATTCGGGACGATTCCAGGCATTGTCCGGCGACATCAGCCTGGGGCTTGCCAGGGATACCGCCGGGGCGATGAACAAGGCCCGCCGGAATACTGAATTGCAGGGCATGGCCATGCGTGAAAGCGCGGCAAAGTTTGGCCGGAACATGCCGACCACGGGAATTGCCGCGGATGCCGCCGCCCTCAATGCCGGGAACTCGGCCACCGGGAACATGACAGCCGGCACGGCGCTGCATAACGCAGGACTCAATGCCGCGCAGGACTGGTTTGGAGGAGCCGCAAGCGCCAATACCGCCGGGGGCAATCTCGCACTGGGGCAATACAACGCGCAGCTCGACGCATGGGCGAAGCAGCAGCAGGCAAATGCGCTGTCCGCTGCCGGGCTGGGCAGCCTGGCAGGGCAATTGGGCAGCGCCTATATCGGCAGGCCGAAATAATCGGTCCGAAAACGGCAAATGGGAGGGAAGGGCTTCATGTTTAATTTCGGCACTTTTGCAGGCGGGCTGGCGGAGGGCCTGCGCAGTGGAGGGGAAATGGAGACCAGGCGCAAGACGGCTGAGCGCCTGGCAAAAGCAGACGAACGGGATGCGCAGATGCACGAGGCGAGCATGGACAAAGCCCGTTTCAAGCAAGACAGGCGGGAACGACTGCGGGCCGCCAACGATGAAATCGTGAGCGCCTGGGAGCCGGGGGAATCAGGATTTGCCGCCGGAAACTCCCCCGCATCAGCGGCTGGTTTGTCCAGTCCGGGCGGATTTCAGCCGGAACTTCCTGCTGCCGCTTCCGTACCGTTCCCCCGAACTGACAGCCTACCCGAAATGCGGCCCAATAGAATTGGCAGTCCCGGCGCTGGCCTCGTGGAACGTTACAGGCGCAATGCGGGACCGCGCGCATTGGCGGACATGCCCGCCGATGAAACGATCGCCCGCCGCATGCTGACGGGCAACCTGCTGGAAGATTCGGATGAACTTACGCGCATGGCCAACATCTACAGGAAGCACGGCCTCATCGAGGAAATGGCCCCATGGATGAACAAGGCGTGGGAAGCAAAGAAAAAGCGTATTCCGGATGCACTGCGCTTTCTTTTGACGGGCGATGCGCACGCCGCGAGAAAAGCCCTGGAAAAAGGGGGCATAAGACTGGCTGATGATCCTATGCCAATAAAGCAAAATGGTCTTATCAGTCTGCAGTGGCAGCTCAGGTTCGAGGATGGCAAGCAGCAGGATATCGATCTGAGGGAGTTGGCTGGCAGATTTTTCCCTTCATCGATATTCAAGGGGCATTAACCATATTACCTCTACCAATACTTTCCTTATAAAAACATCTTGGATGTTTATTAGACTTCTTTTCATGTTATTGGTCTTGTTGCTCCATCCTGCAAATAGTAGTATTAAAAAGTTGATGTCATTTTTGTAATCCGCTTGGGTTTTCAGGATCATTCCGAGAGTTAGTTTTTAGCGTTGGTTAAACCCAGACAGGGCTGGAAGCCTCGCCCGGCGTGCAAATTCAGCAGATCGATCAGGGCTTGTAGTTTAAATACCTCTAGGCTATTCATAGTTATAAGCTAGAGCCTGTTTTACTTTTATTCGATTTTCTATGAAAACTGCACGAACCGATCCCGTGATGTCTCTGGATACAAAAAAAAATATTTACGTTACTCAACCCTTACTACCATCGCTAGAAGAATTTTTACCTTACCTAAGAGAAATTTGGGATAACAAAATTCTCACGAATGGAGGACCGTTCCATCAACGACTGGAAAAAGCATTATGTGAATACCTGGGTATAGATCACATTGCTTTATTTACTAACGGTACAATTGCTTTAATAACTGCTCTCCAAGCACTACGAATTACAGGTGAGGTTATTACAACACCGTACTCCTTTGTTGCTACCGCACACTCGCTATTATGGAATGGGATAAAACCAGTATTTGTTGATATTGATCATGAAACCTTTAATCTAGATCCTGCCAAAATCGAAGCAGCAATAACACCGCAAACGACCGCCATATTGCCCGTCCACTGTTATGGATATCCCTGTAACGTAGAAGCTATTCAAGAAATAGCAGATGAATACAATCTAAAGGTAATTTATGACGCAGCACATGCTTTTGGTGTTAAAAATGCTATGGGCAGTATCCTTAAACACGGCGATTTATCCGTTCTCAGTTTCCATGCTACAAAGGTCTTCAATACCTTCGAGGGTGGGGCAATTGTATGTTCAGATGTAAAAACAAAACGACGTATTGATAATCTTAAGAACTTTGGTATTGTTGACGAAGTAACAGTAGTAGCACCTGGCATTAACGGTAAAATGAGCGAAATTAACGCTGCTTTCGGTATGCTACAGCTTCAGCATATGGAAAAGGCTTGGGTTCGTCGTAAAGAAATCGACAGCTTCTATCGTAAGCATTTAACAGGTGTGGGTGGCATAAAACAGTTTGAAGAAGCTAAGGAAGTAACAGGAAATTTCTCTTATTTTCCGATACTTGTACAATCTGAATATCCTATTACTCGTGATGCTCTTTACGAGCACCTGAAAGATAGGAAGATTTACTCTCGCCGTTATTTTTATCCTTTAATTTCAGATTTTCCTATGTATCGAGGACTTCCTTCCGCACATCGCGGTAATTTACCGATTGCTGATGAGGTATCCAGAAAAGTGCTGTGTTTACCCATCTATCCTGCTCTAAGTTGCGAAGAGCAGGAGCGTGTTATAGACGCAATTCGGGAATTGCAGTAGTGTAATCGTGGAGGAATAGGAATGGGAGCGTTATCTCCTGAATGTGTGGAAAAAATGGGGTTTGTCTCAGTTGGAAAAGATGTGCAAATTTCTGATCGCGCATCCTTTTATAACGCTCCCAAAATCTCGATAGGCAATAATGTTCGAATTGATGACTTTTGCGTCTTATCTGCTGGTTTAGGGGGTATTTTTATCGGTAGCCATATTCATATAGGGGTATTTTCCTCTCTGATTGGAGCCGGTAAAATTACAATATCCGATTTTTGCAATATTTCTTCTCGGGTTGCTATCTACTCCAGTAACGATGATTATTCAGGTTCAGCTATGACTAATCCTACAGTGCCAAGCCGATACACAAACGTCTGTCATGCAGATGTCGTTCTCGCAAAGCACGTAATTATTGGTAGTGGCAGCGTAATATTACCTGGCGTAACTCTTGAAGAAGGTGTGGCTATAGGCGCGTTAAGCTTAGTGAAAGATAATTGTGAAGCTTATGGTATATATGCAGGTAATCCGGTGCATCGAATAAAAACTCGTAAACGTGTACTACTTGACTTAGAGAAAGAATTTCTTTCTGCCCAGCAATAACTCGTGATCCCCGTAACTCCTCCCTGAGACCAGAAAAGTAAAATTCCCTCCGTCATCAATATCAATAAATAGTGAGGTTTAACATCGCAGGTGTTTAGTAGTTCTTCACAACGCACCCAACCTACACTTTGTCCTTATGGAATAAATGAGCGAACCGCTTGATTCCTCTTCTTATTAACCGAGTTCTTTTTTTTATTTTTTCAAGACTTTGTGGCTGTAGCGTGTCAATTTGGCTCATCTTTTGATGAAACCAATGATCATCTAGTTTGTATTCATTGGCTATGATATTAGAATACCCCGGTTCGTTCAGAATTTTATTGATCTTCAATAGCCCCATTACTTTGTGTGGCTTTCCGATGCGTTTATTTTCGCTAAAATAAAGCAGAATTTTTTCTATATGAAGGTGCTCCTCGCTCGGTATATCCTTAACCAAAAGTAAATCAGAGAATCCTTCTATTAGTTGAGCACGTGTAACGTTATCAAAAAAAAATTCTGATATTAAAAAATGTTCATTAATTATCCTCACTGAGTTCTTTACGGTCTGACTGCTTACACTATCACCGGGTGAGATTCTAAAATTAATCAGCTCTCGTTCTGATATAAAAATAGGGTAGCGCTTAACTAGCCTAATCCACATATCATAATCTGGTAGCTGCCTCAGCCGATTGTTATACATTCCAATTTCTTGGTAACATGATTTACGAATTAAAATTGTTGGATGGCAAATACAATTGCCAAAATAAAAAAACTTCCTCAACCACTGTCCTTGGGAACGATTTTCCTGGTCAAAAATAGTACCTGAGGGCAACAACGATTTATGAATCGGTTGCCCATTTTTATCTATATAGTTTGCTCTACCGAAGCAGGCTCCGATATCAGGATTGTCGCGTAAAATTTTAACCTGATATGCTAACTTATCTTGGGTGGGCCAGTAATCGTCAGAGTTAATTACAGCTATAAACTCTCCAGCCGCTCGTTCAATTAATTCGTTCGTAACAACACATGCCCCACGATTAATTTCGCTTGGAAAAAATGTAACTCTTTCATCATTAATTGACGCTATGACTTCTCCGGTTTTGTCCGCAGAGCCATCATCCGCGATTAGAAACTCAAAATCTATTCCTTCCTGTTCCAATACGCTATTGATTGCTTGCTCAACGAACTGGGCATGATTATATGCAGCCATAATGACAGAAACAGTTGGGGAGTTCATGTTCTCCTCAGTGACAAACTTTAATTACGAGCGGTTCCAATGACTATACTTTATTTAAATAATATTTCCATAAATACCAATATCATAAACAGAATTACTTCTCGCAAGTGTTGCAGAAATTTCTTCGATACTTACACCCTTTTTTATGACAAGACTTTTTTTGATAAAAGGGAAATCGAATTCGGTAATGAGAGGTTTCCATAAGTGAACAGTTGGATCGATCCACTTTTTCGGCCGGGTATCATATTTTGTTTGACCCAGAAGAGTTTCCAAATCGTAAAGTGCGGACAGCTTGAATCGGCGTTGCAGTAATCGCGAGAAGCCTACTTCATATTTTCTTATTATGGCCATCTTAAATTCAAGTGCATCGACGCGGGTAAAAAACTGGATGAATTCTCTGGAGACGATGACCTGTTTTTTACAATAAAGGAAATAGGATTGAAGATGTGGATAGTATTGATAGCAGTCGGTCATGCCGAGCACATCGGCATCATCCGTTTCCAATCTCTCGATGATCCTGGAAATATTGAAAAGCGGACCTATGACGCTATCGTTAGCCAGCAATACGGCCGTATGTTCGCGGAAATGAGGATACTTTTCCAATCCGGTTTTCCAGCTATAAAAATCATAACCCTTGTTATCTCGATTTATTATTTTTATACAATAATTTGATAATTTTCCCAGATCCTCATTGGAAATCGCATTGCTCGAGCTTATAAATACAATGTCAAATCCAGCCTGTACGAGCTCATCAAGGTAATGGATGACGCTAGGCCTGACAATGTCTTTGCTATCGTATGTGCTGAAAAAACATACCGGTTTTTTGAAAGATGGGGATAGGGATCCCGCCTTGCAATATCTCACACACGGCTTTTTGCCTGTTTGTTCCCGTGACATTAAATAAAGCGATAAGTCACGAAAATAACTCACTTCCTTTTTTATCGCCTTTATAGGCCATTTCATAAATTTCTTCATGGGAAGAGCTGGTTATTTTTTGTTCAACCTTGGGGAAGCAGGAAAGCTGATAGTGCTTAAGTGTCATTTCTCAGTAGGTTGTTCACCCGAGATAGGAGAGAATGAGGGTTACAAATCCTTTCAAATTCTCCAGGAGTCCCGGAGGAACAGTCATAAGAATGCCCGATTAACCCGATTAGGTCGAGTCCATCTGATGCAACAATTGCACGCATCGGTCTTGAGGCTGCAGCTTCTCAGGCCGGGATTAGCAAGCGGCGCGCGTATATATGGCACAGCCGCTGGAAGGAATCTGGTGAGCGGGGCTTGTATGACAGATCCTCGCGATCTATTGCAAGTCCGCGCCGAGCGCATTGCCGGTAAAATCGGGATGATCATAAGGCGCGCGATGCAGGTCGTAGCTTGAACTACGATGCCAAGGAGCGCAACGCCATGGCTCCCCAGAGCGTAGCTTGAGGGGCCCTGCGAAGCGGGGATCGGGCAGCGTCTGGGATCCCAGACCGCGCCAAAGTATACATGGGGCGCCAGCAGCCCGCTACGGGGTCACATCTTCCTTTCGGAAGACACTGCTCCGCCCTGTGCGATCGACCATTCGCGTCGTCGCCTTTCGCGCATCCCCATCTCACAAAGCCACCGTCGCGCCTGCGTAGAGTTGTTCAGAGGTTCCTTAAAAGCCTATCATAGTCCAGGAGGGGCTATATAGACTATTGAAGCCTTACCACCCGCCCTTCAAATGGCTGCAACCTGTGCGTTTCTGCTCCGTGGTGCGTCGAAATCGCTATCTCGTCGTGTCCCACGGGATTCTTCACTGCAGACTCGGACATGTTCAGCAATACCGCAAGCCTTTTATTGCCGAACGTTCGGTAATATGCCAGCACCTTTTTGTTGCAGATGTCATTCGCGATCTCCATCTGGCCTTCGTTCAGCGCCGGGGTGGTATTTCGCAGGCGAATCACCCGCCGGTAGAAATTCAGGAGCGAATACGGGTCGCTGCTCTGCTTCGCCACATTGATTTCCCTGAAGTTTTCAGCCAGGGGCAGCCAGGGCTTTACCGAATCGGAACAAAAGCCGGCGTTCGGTTTTTCATCCCACAGCATGGGTGTGCGGCACTCGTCGCGATTGAGAATTTCCTTGCTGCGGTCGACCAGGAACTGCGGAACCCACCGGTGCTGCATGGCGAGGGCATCTTGCCCCTGCTTCAGGGGAATCCGGACTCTTGGCATCCCGATCTCATCCCCGTAATAGGTGAAGGGAATGCCTCTGCAGGTGAACTGGAACAGCGCAAGCAATTTTGCCTTTTCGATATTTCCCCCCAAACGGCTTATCACGCGATTGCGGTCGTGATTGGCAAAGACGAGGGTCGGCACCAGGGGTGGCGGGAAATGCTTTTCGAATGTTTCGAGCAATTGGCGGTAATTTTCCGCCTTGAACGGGGTGGAGATCGCCTTGAAAAGAAAGATGGCATCGAGGCCCCGTTTACCGTTGTCATGGCAGAATCGCCTGATCAGTTCCTCTTCTCCGTGGGATTCACCGATCAGGACCCGTTTTGGATTATCGAATTCGTCCGTCACCTTCCTCAGCTCGGCGGCGAATTCGAAGCTTTCCGTCTGCAGAAAATTATTCTTCAGGTTCTGGAAAAAAATGGTGAGCGCTTTGTCCGATGGAGTCAGGCGCAAGCTTGGAGGATTGTGCCGTAGCTCGGGATCTTCGTAAATTGCGCTGATAATGTCGAGCCGGAAGCCATCCACGCCTTTATAGAGCCAGAACCGGACGACATCGAACATGGCCTGCTTGACTTCGGGATTGCGGTAATTCAGGTCCGGCTGGAAAGGCAGGAAAGCGGTGTAGTTGAACTGCTTGCGCCCGGGATAATAGGTCCATGCCCTGTTGCCAGCCATTGCCCGCCAGTTGTTCGGGGGCCTCCTGCCATCCCTGCCTTTTCCATCTTTCCAGATGTACCAGTCGGCCTTGGGATTATCGCGGGAGCTGGCAGATTCCTTGAACCAGTCATGTTCATCCGACGTGTGGTTCAGCACCAGGTCGAACACGATCTTCATTTTCCTGGAGTGTATCTCCTGCACCAGCTTTTCAAAGAGCGGCATGTCTCCATACTGCGCTGAAATGGAAAGGTAGTCGCTGATGTCGTAGCCGAAGTCGCGTTGCGGACTTTGGGTAAAGGGAGAAATCCAGACCGTTTCATAGCCAAGATCCGCCAGATAGTCGAGTCTCTCGATCACCCCCTGGATGTCGCCGATGCCATCCCCATTCGCATCGTAAAAAGAGCGCAGGTAGATGTGGTACACGGTGGTTTTCTTCCACCAATTCGGGTCTGAGCGGATGGGCGATGGATTTGCAGGGGATTTCATCCGCGTTTCATCACTGGCATGCCGGATGAGATGAAGCCGGCCGGTAATCTACCGGGAACCCCTCCGGCCGGGACCGGGGACCAGGCGGAGGGTTTCGTTGCGGCTTGGTACGGTTTTACTTTAGCGTGGACTGGAGTTGTTTGGCATGCTCGGTGTGCGAGACGAATGCGGGGCGTACTTTGATCAGCAGGGCTTTCAGTTCTTCATTTTTGGCGCTGGGGATGAGCGTTTTGTCGACTGCATCGAGGACTTGCTGGTGATAGGCTACCTCATGGTCGATGTAGGCCTTGTCGAATGCGGCACCGCTCAATTTCTTGAGATTGGCGATATTTTTCTCGCCGCCGGCCTTGAGGCTTTCGCTGGTCGGATTATTCTGGGGCGTGACCTTGAGTTTGGTGACCAGTTCGACTGCCTGCTTGTTCACATCGGCGTGATCGGTGGCCATCCTGTGGCCAAATGCCTTGACGTCCGCGTTGGATGCCTTGGATTCAGCCAGTTTTCCCGCATCGATATCGACCTGGTTGGCCGTGACGACAATAGACGCAATTTGCGCATCGTTGGGCGCCTCTGCCTTGGCGGCTGTGGCGAACAGGGGGGCAACCAGGGCGAACATGAGCGTGCTCTTTTTCATAAATCCTCCATAAAATAGTGTCGAATGTCGAAAAAAATACCTTCCGCTTTCTTGAGACCGTGCCGTTGCACTCGCGGGAACCCGCGAAGCTTTTTGCCGCGCCGGCGCACTAATCGCATGCCTAGGTCAGCGACGACGGCCTCAAGAATGATACGACTATGATTCATGCGGTCGAGTTCAATGCCGGTGTGATATTTCTGGCAGAGAAATTCAACGGAAGCCCATGTTTAAAAAATGGTTTTTAATTTCACTCTCTGATCCTGCCACGATCAGGCGCGCGGGAAAACGCCAGCCGGGTTCGATATGGGAAACCCGGCGTTTCGCGGATTTTCCCGATGAGGATCAGCAGTATTCGAACTTATTCCTGTCATCCCACTCATAAAGGTATCTGCTCTGTTTCAGGGAATTCCTGAACAATCTTTCGCAGCGCCTTGTCGCCCGCATGAGACTGATTCAGGCATTAGTACCTAAGTCCGATGGCAAAAATGAAAGCAGCTCGTAAGATAGAACCCGTCCATTCGTGTGGATTGAAAACCACTTCCAGGAAAGGGGGGTTACATGAAGAACCTGAGCGGTCCCTTATCGGTAGTTGCTTTGCTGGCAGAACCTTTTGCGGCCAACGCCACGCTGGTTGGCCCGATTCCCTATCATTGCTTTGCGGACTATCCTTCGGTGCGCGCGGCATTCAGCGCTTTTCCCATGGAGGATTTCGAGGATGATGTTTCGGGTGGGTCTGCCCCGACTGCAACGCCATTTGAAATGCGGCCTGCTGCGTCCAGGGATAATCCGTTCGATCCGGCCGATATCGATGACATGATGGAAGATGGGTATGCCGGGTGTGGCCATACCTGGTTCGCGAGCAGCGACGCAAGCCTGACCTTCACTTTCAGCACGGCATTGCTGGGTTCGCTGCCGACCGATGCCGGGTTGCTATGGACCGACATTGGCCTTGCGAACGTCCGGGCGGGCTCCGATAGCGTTCTTTTCGAGGCTTTCGATGCTTCGCACAATCTTCTGGGCGTTATTGGCCCCGCCTCGCTGGGGGATGGCCTTTTTGCCGGGCAAACCGCCGAGGACCGATTTTTCGGAGTCACCAGCCCTGGCGGAATTGCCTCGATACGTATCACTTCGCTAAGCAGCACCGAACGGGATGTGGACGAGCCGCAGCATGATCCGATGGAAGCCATGAAGGCCATGGGGCTGGGCGGGGACGGCGAATCGCCCACTTTTCTTGCCCTGCTTATTGTCGGAAACGCCGGAGCCCAGTTCAAGCGAAGGCGCCTGCAGAGCTGAAGGAGGGGAGGCAAACAAGGTTCCGTGCGGACTATCGTTGACCTACTTTCGAGCCGCGCCCTGCCGCTTCGCTTTTGCGCGTCCCGTCCTGCAAAGCCCACCGCCGTGCCAGCGGAGACTTGTTCAGCGCTCCCTTAGAAGGCTGTGCCTGCGGGCATAGCCGAAATAGATGAATAGCCCGATCGCCGCCCAATAAAGAAACAATCTGATGGTCTCCCAGCCGAGACTGAAAAACAGCAGCACGCATCCCGCCGCCGCCATGGGTCCTACGATGCCGATCATGGGTGTTTTGAAAGGGCGATGAAGAGCTGGGTCGCGGCGGCGCAGAATCATGACGCCCATCGCCACTGTGAAGAAGGCGAACAGCGTGCCCGAGTTTGAAATATCCGCCAGCATTCCCACCGGAAACATTGCGGCAAAGAGCGCGACCGCTATGCCGGTCACGCCGGTGACGACATGCGGAGTATGAAAGCGCTCATGCACGCGCGAGAATACGCCCGGCATGAGGCCGTCCCTGGACATGGTGAAAAGAACCCGCGTTTGCCCATATATCATCATCAATACCACGGAGGGGAGGGCAATGATGGCGGCGGACGCCACCCAGTTTCCGGTCGCGGGATACCCCACGGCGCGCAGTACGTACGCGAGCGGCTCCCTGGATTGCGAAAGTTCGCCGCCCGGCTGGGCGCCAACCGCTCCGACGGCAGCATAGGCCACCACCAGATAGAAAAGCGTGCAGATGGTCAGCGAGCCTATCAGTCCGATAGGCACATTCCGGTTGGGATTGACTGTCTCCTCGGCGGCAGTGGATACCGCGTCGAAGCCGATGTAGGCAAAGAAAATCGAGGCCGCCGCTCCAAGTATGCCCACCCCGGAAAATGGCGTACCCCAGCCGTTGGGCAGCAGGGGGTCAAAATTGGCGGCACTCACGGCAGGAACGGCAAGGACGATGAATGCGGTAAGCGCGACGATTTTTACCACGACCAGCACGGCTGTGAATCTGGCGCTTTTTGACGTGCCGATGATCAATAGCACCGTAACGAACAGGGAGATGAGGAAGGCCAGCAGATTGAATCCGCCTGACGAGGTGGCGCCCATGCCTGCGCCGGAGCGCAGGACAATGGTATCGTAGGGTCCCGCGGTCAGAACCAGGGGCAGTCCATAGCCTATCTCATGAAGAAATCCGTTGATATATCCCGACCATCCGACGGCTACCGCCGCGGCTGCCACGGCATATTCCAGAATAAGCGCCCAGCCGACCATCCAGGCCGTCAACTCGCCGAATACCGCGTAGGAATAGGTATAAGCGGACCCTGCTACCGGCACGATGGCGGCAATCTCCGAATATACCAGCGCTGTCAGCGCACACACGAAGCCGGCGAGGACAAATGAAAACATCATGCCTGGGCCGGCTTTCTCGGCAGCGACCGATGTCAGCACGAAAATTCCGGTGCCGATAATGGCCCCGATCCCCAGCATGGTAAGGTCAAATGCGCCAAGCTGGCGCTTGAGTCCCTTTCGCTCCGCCGATTCGATGATATGTTCAAGAGGTTTGACGCGCTCGAACAGCATGAAAATTTCTCCGGTTAAAAAGATTGAACGCGTTGCCGTTCCCGGCGGTTTCCGGTCATTCCGGAGTAGTCAACACGTTCGCCACGCGAAGAACGGGCGCTGTTTTTCCTCGCGGCTTTCTGCCGGCGGCACGCAGCCGGCGATAGCTGATCCGTTCAAAGCCACGCTATTTTAAACCACCGCGAAACGGATAAAGCTTGTTTTGGCATTTTCATTTCATGAGGCAGGAGGATGGGGCCGTGGTGAAGAACCTCGCGGATCGCCGGCGGTCAAATTGCTAAGGAAGCGGGATGAATCCCGCATTTAGCGAGGATTTTTGGGAGCTTTCCTTTCATAGGGAATCCGAGGAGGTCTTCCATGGATCGACGGGCTGCGCTGCGAAATCTTGCCATGCTGGCCGCCTTCCCATTGGTTTCAGGTTGCTCGCGTGGTAAAAACCTGGGTGCCACACCCAGCCTCATTACCATCAAACCCTTGAACAAGCCTCATGAGGAATGGCGCGGCCTGGTTTCGCCGGCCGTATATCGCGTGCTGTTTGAAGGAGATACCGAGCGACCGGACAGCAGTGCGCTGAACAAGGAAAATCGGGCCGACACCTATCTATGCGCGGCGTGCTACCTGCCATTGTTCGATAGCGCAGATAAGTATGAAAGCGGCACAGGCTGGCCCAGCTTTACCCAGCCTGTCGAGGGACACATGGGAACCGGGCGCGACTTCAGCCATATCATGCCGCGTACCGAATATCATTGCGCGCGTTGCGGCGGCCATCAAGGCCATGTATTCGATGATGGTCCGCGTCCCCGCGGCGAACGCTGGTGCAATAACGGGGTCGCGCTCAAATTCATTCCGAAAGATAACCCGCTCCCGCCGCTAAGGGGCTGACGTCTGACCCCATTGTTTCTGCGTTGCCGGATTCAGATTTAATCCTGCGCAATCCTGTGGATTGCTTCACGCTCCACGCCACCCGCGTCGCTGCCTGTCGAGAACGCTGCGCAGCAAAGAGGCGCCGGTGAATTGTTGTTACGGTAGACGGCGATAAAACTGCCTGGCCCGCCGCCGGTATGTCCGGCAACCCATGCTCCCCTTTCGGTTTTCCCTGCCATGATGCCAAGCCCGTATCCCGGCGATAGCCAGGGCCGGCCGGCTATGGCTTGACCAACACACCGGCTGTCGAGCATGGCAGCCAATAAATCGTCGGGAAGCAGGGAGCCAGTCATCAGCCGGTCCAGTAACAACGCAGCCTCATGAAGCGGCCCAACCAGCAACCCGTGGTAAACCCAGCCTGGTTCGTAGGTGGCGGCCTTTCCCATCTCAACCTCGATCAGATCTTCCCGCGACCTGGCCAGCCGCACATGGCCGAGTCCCAAGGGGCGAAGGACCAGTCGCTGCAGCGCAACCTCGAATTCCTCGCCGGCCTCAAGCTCGATAAGGCGCCGCACGTACAGATATCCGATATTGGAATACGTCCAGCCACTGCCAGGCGGGTAGCGCAAATTTCCTGCATTCGTGCGCGCCAGCATCTCCTCATCCGGCCAGGGCAACTGATTCTGCTCCACCGCTATATGATAGTCAGGCAATTGCCCGTAGTCCGGAAGTCCCGCCTCGTGGCGCAATAGTTGCCGAAGGGTGAACGGTTGATTTTCGATTGTTTTGTCCAGCGACAGCAGTTTGTCGCGCACCAGGGCGAGTGCCGCGGCAGCGATGACGGTTTTGGTGAAACTCCACCATGGCACGGCCATGGCCTTGCCTGCTTGCGAGATTACCTTGCCGTTCCGGACAAGCGCATGAAACATGACAGGCATTCAGCGTGGCGGGGAAATGGAGGGCCGTTTTTCCCCGGATTCAGAAGGTAGGGAAGTTCCGGGGTGCGGTGAAATCCGCTGGTGGCTGGCAGGCTGGAACTATGGAACGGCATTCAAGGTGGGAGCGGATACCGGTTTCGTGGCTTCATCCCGCCTCTGCCTCAATTCCTTCGTATTGAGATCGATGACTCGTGGATCTTTGACTTCCCGTTCTCCGGCCTGCAGATCCAGCGCCTGCTTATCCCTTTCCTTGTTCTTCGATGCCGCGGTTCTGAAACCGGCAGTTTTCGAATCCTGACCCTTCACTTCCCCTTGCCTGGTTTCCCTGGTCCGGGAATCCTTGAGTTTGCCATCCTTTCCCTTCTTTGCCTTTGCATCCTGTTCCGCCTTTGAAGCATTCGCATTACTGTATCCGTTCTTCAGATCATGAGCGATCGCGGCATAGCTTCGATTTTCATTTTGCATCTGCCCATGCAACTGGGCATATTGCAGGTTATAGGTTGCGCGCGCGCTCTCGAGCTGGCGTAATTTGTCTTCCAGCACGCGTTTGTTATGGGCGCTGCTCTTTACTTCCACAGCCTTGGCTGCCACCGTGACATCCTCGATTTTCTGGCTCAATTGCTTGAATAGCTGAGCCACGCTAGTGGCGGCAGCGCTATAGCGACGGTAATGGAGTTCCATCCGCTCCAGCTCGGTCAGCGGTTCGCTGACGGATGGGGACGGGGCGGGTATGGGCGTGTTCCCCGCCGCCTGGCCATGCTCCACCCCCGATGTTTTCTCCACCGGCGCCGCGCTTGCGCCCGGCATACCCGGCAAGCACGGGCCATATGCCGCTATCGCCAGGATAGCCAGCGTCATCGCACTGGTTTTTCGACCGGAGGAAGTCCTGCTGTGGAAAGCCATGATAAACTCCTGAATGTAACGTTCTTCGGGATCACGCGCTGCCCGGCGCGTTGCAATCGCATTGCAATCGCATGGCATTCGAGGCGCTGGCAACATGGTATACCCATTCGCGAGGCTGACCAAGGGCGCCACGACAATTCTAGCCGAATCGCCTTGTTCTTGCCCTTCCCTCATGAAAGCCCTGGCGACCCTGGCGAAAGGAACAAAAGCCGGATCGATGTCCCCGCCCGAGCGGGATCATGCCCCACCGGCGCCAGTAACCGGCTCAGGGGCTGGTTGCACGCAAATCAAGCATAGGATCTTTACATCCACCTTACACTTTATCAAAAATGACCTCGACAACGTTTTCCGGCAAGTTCATCACCCTCGAGGGCATGGACGGAGCGGGCAAAAGTACCCAGTTGCAAGGGATCGAGAAATTTTTGCTCGAAAATGGAAAATCGGCAATCGTCACCCGCGAACCTGGCGGCACGCCTCTCGGGGAAAAATTGCGGGAACTGCTGCTGGATACTGGCCAGCCGATGCATCCCGAAACAGAGGCGCTGCTGATGTTTGCGGCCCGCCGCGAGCATCTGGACAAGGTTATTTTCCCGGCCCTTGAAAGAGGCGACTGGGTGATCTCGGATCGATTCACGGATGCGAGCTTTGCATATCAGGGCGGGGGCAGGGGAATGTCCCTGCGCAAACTTGACGATCTGGAAGCATGGGTTCAGGGGAAATTTCAACCCGACCTCACGCTTTATTTCGATGTGCCGGTCGAGGTGGGCAGGCGGCGTGTCCATGCCGCGAAGCCTCCGGACCGGTTTGAAAAAGAACGGGATGAGTTTTTTCGTGGAGTGCGGGCCGCCTATCTGGAGCGGGCAAGAAAATTCCCTTCGAGAATACGGGTAATCGATGCCAGCGTTCCTCTGGACGAGGTCACGAAATCGGTGAGTGATTTTCTTTCCGCCATCTGTCATGAATGGCCATGAATGGCCATGAATGATATTTTTCCCTGGCAGCGAGATGTGTGGCGACCGCTGGCGCTTGCCGGTCAACCGGGTCCGGGAAAGGCTTCCCTGGGCCACGCGTTGCTCTTGAGGGGCAGGAAGGGCATCGGCAAGCTCGCATTCGCCCGCTGTCTGGCCAAGTCGCTGCTATGCCGCAACCCAACGGTCGAACGCCTGCCCTGCGGGGCATGCGCGAGTTGCGCGTGGTTCGAAATCGGCGGGCATCCCGATTTCCGCCTGATCGAACCGGAGATCCTTTCGCAAACGGCTGACTCGCCAGAGTCTTCGGAAGCCGTTGGCGAAAAAGCGGTTGCCGAGGCAAGTTCCGGGGATGAAATTACGGATGGAAAGAAAGCGGCGAAAAAACCCAGCAAGCAGATTACCGTGGAGCAGATTCGAAATGCGGTCGATTTCGTCAATATATCCAGTCATCAGAGCGGCTACAAGATCCTGCTGATCCATCCGGCTGAGACGATGAACGCCGCCGCCGCCAATGCCTTGCTGAAAAATCTGGAAGAACCGCCGGCGCACACCTTGTTCATGCTAGTCACGCATCAGGCGCAATATCTGCTTCCGACCATACGCAGCCGCTGCCGCCAGGTCGCCATGCCTGCGCCGGACCGCGCTGCCGCGCTTGGCTGGCTAAGGCAACAGGGAGTTAAAAATCCCGAAATCTGTCTTGCTTCCGCCGGCTATGCGCCGCTTGCGGCGCTGGAATTCAGTCATGGCGATTACCTTGATTTGCATGGCAGCTTCATCCAGCAAGTCAGCGCGCGTGACCTCAATCCAGTCGCTCTTGCGGACAGGATGCAGAAAACGGATATGGCGATAGTGGTGAGCTGGCTGCAGAAATGGAGCTACGATTTAATGAGTTTTCGCATTACAGGGGAGATACGCTATCACCTCGACAGGATGGAGGCCATAAAATCCCTGGCGCACGGCATCGATCCCCGGCAACTGGGCGTTTATCTGCGCAGCTTGAACGAAGCACAACAGCTTGCGGCCCATCCTCTCAATCCGCGCCTGTTCCTCGAGGATCTGCTGATTTCCTATCTCCAGGCGCTGTCCCCCCGGCCGCCGGCGACAAGCGCATTTGCGTGATCGATATTCGGTGGCAACGAGTTCCCGATAGAGCTTTATTTGCCGGCCATGCGCCATCTCTTCGCAATCGACCGAAAGCCTTTCCCGAAGGAAAGGCTTCTGGTGGAACCGGTCAAGCCGGAATCTATCCGAATCTGCGACGCAGGGTATGGGCTAGTCCCAGCAAACCAAGGACCAGCAGCGGGATCGTTCCGGGTTCCGGCACGGTACCGCAGGGCGGCTGTCCCGGTTCGCCGCACTGGAATACTGTTCCAGCGCCGCCGCCAATTACCACGGCCCCGGGGAAAGTGCCGCCCGTCTGGCCGAAAATTGGTCCAGTGACAAGAGTGCTCAAGCCTCCAAAGTCGCCCGAAAACCAGGCATGCCAGGGAGTCGCGTTGCTGACATCGCTATTGGTCAGGCCGGGAAATGCGGCATTGCCTGCTGCGGTAATCGTCAGGGAGCCGGAGTTGAAACTGGGACCGCCGTTATCTCCCTGAACTACCAATCCAGGCAGCAGGGCCGAGAGCCATCCGTAACCGATACTCGAGTTGGCTTGCTCCTGCGTGAAGAGTCCGCCGCCACTCACCACGAAATTGTTGAGAATGCCGGAATTGGCATTGACGATGCCAAGCTGCGCATCAGTGATGCCCCCCGATACATTACTGCTTACGGTAGGCATATAAATGATGCCCGTGTTGCTGGCGTTGGTGGTGCCAGTGCCATTGAAGAAGTTGGTGATATCGGATAAAGTGGAGAGGGCCACGAAGCCCCACGAACCATCCAGGCTGGATTTCGAGGTAGCGGAGTTGAATGCCGAAAGCGCGGAGCTCGAGTTGCAGCCAATACATGCCACGGTGTGCTGCCCATTGGTTACTGCAGGCGCAAGATTCTCAAAGGCCTTCTGCATGAACAGCCAACCCGTGAAATTGGTAGTGGAGCTGGCAGAACCATGATCATCCGCATCCGTCCCCGCAATGATGATGGGGCCGGCTGAAGCGATGGAGGCGGCGCTCAAAAATAGCGTCCCAAAAAACATCGAAATTATTTTCTTCTTGGTTTTCATTTGATTCCTTTTTGAGTTATGTATTACACAAAGTACGAATTTCCTCACACACGATATTACCGGTCAGAGATTAAGCAATTTTCATGCCTTTTTTAAATACTGGAAAAAGATCATATAAAATCATTTGACTATAAAGAATGTGCGTTAATGCTGGCATATTTTGCCAGCTTGGCTCATCAGTTTTGTAAAAAAAGCCGGCATCTGCGTCTCTATCGCAAGACGGAGCGATGCCTGGTTTCATTCACTTCATCGCAGATTTAAACTTTGCCGTCATGCTTGTTGACTCCCACTGCCACCTGGATTTTCCCGATCTCGCAAGCCGCCTCGACGACGTGATGGCAAGCATGCGGGATAATGGGGTCAGCCATGCCCTGTGCGTGAGCGTGAATCTCGAGGACTTTCCACGCGTGCTCGCCCTGGCGGAAACCCATTCCAATCTCTTTGCCTCCATAGGGGTTCATCCCGACTATGAAAACCTGGAGGAACCTCAGGCTGCGCAACTGGCGTCTCTTGCAAGGCATCCCAGAATTGTCGCTATCGGGGAAACAGGGCTGGATTACTTCCGCCTCACGGGAGACCTGGAATGGCAGCGCGAGCGTTTCCGCCAGCATATCCGCGCGGCAAGGGCGTGCGGCAAGCCGCTCATCATTCATACACGCGCAGCCGCAGAGGACACCTTGCGCATCATGGCGGAGGAGGGCGCCGACCGGGTCGGGGGAGTGATGCACTGCTTTACCGAAAGCTGGGAAGTGGCTCAGCAGGCGATGGAAATGAACTTTTATATTTCGTTTTCGGGTATCGTTACCTTCAAGAATGCGGTAGCGCTGAAGGATGTAGCCAGGAAAATCGGACTGAAGAGAATGCTGATCGAAACCGACTCGCCCTATCTCGCTCCCGTGCCGCATCGGGGTAAAATCAATCAGCCTGCCTTCGTGCGCCACGTGGCGGAAGAAATAGCCGCGCTGCGGGGTATCAGACTGGAGGAAGTTGCCGCCGCCACTACAGCCAATTTCTTTAATCTTTTCAAGGTTGCATGATGATATCTCCAATCAGATTCTGGAATTTTTTCTGCTTGCTGCTTGTCGTCGGCTTTTTCCTGGCATCCCCAGTCTCGGCAGGCGTGTATGAGGAGCTGCGCTCGGCGGTGGAGGTTAATCACACGGGAGACATAGCAAAGCTGCTTGCCCGCGGCGCCGACCCCAACACGCCGGATGAGCAAGGAAACACGTTGCTTATGATCGCCATCCAGAACAATAATCCCGAACTGGTCGATATCCTCCTGAATGCGGGCGCCAAGCTCAACCTGCGCAACCGGTATGGCGAGACCGCGATAATGCTCGCTAGCTACAATGGACTATACGACATCGTCGAAAAGCTCTATGTCAAGGGAGCGGAAATCAAGCATGACGGCTGGAATCCGCTGCTCTATGCAGCGACCAACGGCCATGCCAGGATAATCCAGCTGCTTCTGGACGGAGGCGTTCCAGTCGATTCGACTTCGCCCAATGGCACTACGCCGTTGATGATGGCGGCACGGGGAAACCACACGGATGCCATTACTGTCCTGCTGAAAAATGGGGCGGACCCCAACTTGAGAAACGATGCGGGAAAAACCGCTGTTGCGTTTGCCCTGGGAAGGAATCATTCGCAAGCCGCCGAGCTATTGCAATCCAGCGGGGCACAAGAATGAAGCAGCGGTGTCTTGACGAAAGCATATGGCGGCGATAGCCTTCAACCACTACAATCTGCGAGCGCCGCGGGAACTCATGGACCGGCTCAGGGATTTCTATTGCGATATCATTGGCCTGCGGCAGGGCAGGCGGCCTGACCTGGGAAGCTTTGGATACTGGCTTTATGCGGGCAGCGACTGCGTTCTTCATCTGAGCGAGACGAGGGCGGGAGAATCGCGCCTCACGCACACCTCCACCACATTCGACCATGTCGCTTTTACCTGTACCGGCCGCGCTGCGATGGAAGCAAGCCTCGATGGGCACGATATCTCGTTCTCTCGCGGCCAGGTGGCGGAATTGGGCATTTATCAGCTTTTTTTGCAGGACCCGGCCGGGAATGGCGTGGAGTTGAACTTTAAGGAAGATTCAGGGATTCCGGCTTCCGGGTGAGTCCAGGGCAGAAACCGGGTGATCCCGGACATCGGCCGCAGACACCGGCGGTAGAGTTGACGGCAGGTCGACCGATCCAGGCTGCGCAGGGTGCGGTCCGACCATCCTGCGTATCAGCGTATTTCAAGGGAGAGGAATATGACAAAAATTCTCGTGCTCTATTACAGCATGTACGGCCATGTCGAAACCATGGCCGGGGCGGTCGCCGAAGGCGCCCGCAGCCTCGATGGAACAGAAGTCGTCATCAAGCGGGTGCCGGAACTGATACCGGAAGAAATTGCGCGCAAGGCAGGCGCAAAACTGGAGCAGATGGCGCCTGTCGCAACGGTGGACGAATTGCCTTCCTACGACGGCATCATTTTTGGCACGCCGACCCGCTTTGGCAACATGTGCGCGCAGATGCGCAACTTCCTGGACCAGACGGGGAAATTGTGGCTGAGTGGCGGGTTGATCGGGAAAGTGGCCAGCGTTTTTACCTCGACAGCTACTCAGCATGGCGGGCAGGAAACCACCATCACCTCCTTCCATAACACCTTGCTGCATCAGGGCATGATCATCGTCGGAGTGCCTTATTCCTGCCAGGGATTGCTCAATATGAGCGAAATCACGGGGGGATCGCCTTACGGCGCGGCCACGCTTGCCGGCGGCGACGGCAGCCGGAAACCATCGGAGAATGAGCTGACCATCGCCCGGTTCCAGGGCAGGCATGTGGCAGAAATCACCAGAAGACAATGCACATGATCCTCCCGCGTGCTGTATGGATTGCATGGACCGCATGATGGCGAAACCGCTCGAAGGCAAGATCGCCATCGTCACTGGTGCATCCCGCGGCATAGGCGCGGAAATCGCCCGCTCGCTGGCGGGTGCGGGCGCAAAAATCATCATCAACTATTTCAGCAACCGTCATGCTGCCGAAACGGTCTGCAGCGAGATCATGGAGGCGGGAGGAGAAGCACTTTCTGTCCGGGCGGATGTGAGCCATTCAGCAGAAGTGCGCATACTTTTTGATGCCGCTATCGGCAGGTTCGGCCGCGTGGATATCCTGGTCAATAACGCCGGCATCCTTCTCTCACGGGAAATTGCCGACATCCGGGACGAAGAGTTCGACCGCGTCTGGAACATCAATACGCGCAGCGTTTTCTATGCCTTGCGGGAAGCGGCCACGCGGCTGGCGGACGGGGGGCGCGTGGTCAGCCTGTCGAGCACGGTCACGCGGCTGATGCTGCCCAACTATGCCGCGTATGCTGCCAGCAAGGGCGCGGTCGAGCAGTTGACGCGCATTTTTGCGAAAGAAGCAGGGGGGCGTGGCATTACGGCCAATATCGTTTCGCCCGGTCCGGTAAACACGGAGATGTTCACCACGGGAAAAAGCGAAGAGACGATCAAGCGCATGGCTGCGATGTCGTTCCAGGGGCGCGTGGGCGAGCCGCGGGACGTCGCCAACCTGGTGCTTTTTCTGGTAAGCGACGAAGCAGCCTGGATTACCGGGCAGAACATCAGCGTGAGCGGCGGCGCGGCGTGATATCGCGCTTTCCTATTTGCCTTTGCTGTTTCCCTGATTCCCATAAAGCGGCCGACGTATCATTCTTCACGCGGAATAAAAACGAATGAAAACGCGCAAGCCTGAAATTTTTCCGGGGCAATCCCGGAAATGGAAACGTCGATTTCCGCGCTGACGATCCCCGCCTTGGCCGGTGCCATATGAGCGACTATCCGGTTATCGCGCTTAATCTGGCGGCAGCGCTGGCGGCAGGCGCGGTGATAGGCCTGGAAAGGACTGTCCATGGGCATCCCGCCGGCTTCAGGACCCATGCGCTCGTATGCCTGGCCTGCAGCCTCCTCATGCTGATGACTTCATATCAGTCCCATTGGCTGCACGACGCGCCGGTCGGTTCGATAGGAGCGGATACGAGCAGGATGGCGCAGGGGATAGTGACGGGTATCGGATTTCTGGGCGCGGGAGTCATTTTCAAGGAAGGAATGACCATTCGCGGCCTGACTACTGCCGCTTCCATCTGGACCACCGCAGCCATCGGGATTCTGCTGGGGCTGGGATTTTACTTTCCCGCGCTTTTGGGAACAGGCCTCATGCTGGGAGTGCTCACCTTGTTCAATTCAATTGAAATGAGACTTCCCCGCGACTCCTATGCTCAATACCACGTAAGCTTCGACAGAAACGATGTCATGCCGGAAGACCAGGTCCGAAGGCTCGTCGCCGACCATGGGTTTGAGATTGCGAACATGAGCTATCGCATTACGCCGACGGGATTGTTCGAATATCGCATGGATATCCGCACCACGCGGGATCCGGACAGGACCGCCGATCTCGCGGAAACATTGCGTAAATCCGAAATGGTGCGGGAATTCCGCATTTCCACGACTGGCAATTAAGGAAGCGCTGAACGATTTTTGCTTCGAGAAGGATTCGGGATTCAGGAAGTCTTGCAGAATATTGCCTCACAAGGTGGCGATAACCATTCTTGCACCGGCCGCTGCGCTGCCACCGCTTGCCTGAATTGCATGAATGCCTTCGCTTTTCACCTTGTCCATGGCCATGCAAAAATCCCGCATTTCCATGCAATCCCTTGCCCATTCCCCAGGTTCAGTTTCATATGCCGCATCGTCCATGGTCATCGCCGCCGCTTCCCAGTGACCATGCGCTATTTCCAGCATGGCGATCTTGCATCGTGTGATTTGTTCGGGCGGTGCCGCCATCAGAATTTCGAATATGTTTTTCATGATGTGCCTCCACTCTTTTCACGTTCCTCACATTACTCTTTTCACTTTCTTCACAATAATAAGACAGTAATTTTTCATCGAGGTGCCGTCTTTTTTTCTTATTTTTACCATTTACCATTCGAGGATTTCCATGGCGAGAACAAGAGCGCCCGGCCGGAGCGGTGGCGCATCAAGTTTTTCCCGGAAATTCGGATAGGAGAAATATGGATCTGGCACCGCTATTGATATGCGGACGCTACCTTGCGGATGAAATGAAGGAAATGTACTGTTTCAGGACAACAGGGGGTAGTCCAAAGCATCGAGATTCCTAGCCTTTCCTGTCGCGGCGGCCTCCTGCCTGTCTACCCAGACGATCATTTTATCCTCCAGCATAGGCCTGGAAAAAAAGAAACCTTGCAGCTCATCGCATTGCAGTTCCTCAAGAATCCTTCGCTGCCCTTCTGTTTCGACTCCCTCGGCCACGACGCTCAAATCCAGGACATGCGCGAGGTTGATCACGGCCTTGACTATAGCGCGTGCGTCGCTGTTCTTTTCAAGGTCGGTGATGAAACTGCGGTCGATCTTCAACTGGCGGGCCGGCAACTGGCGCAGGTAGCTCAGGCTGGAGTGGCCGGTGCCAAAATCATCTATGGACAAGCGCACGCCTATGTCCGCCAGCTTCTTGAAAAAATGCTGGGTTGCGTCGATATCTTTCATTGCGACCGATTCAGTCAACTCGCATATCAACTGCGATGGCTCCAGCTGGTGCCGCCTCAACGCCTGCCGGATGCTGTCTGCCAGATCATCCTGGCGCAGTTGATGCATCGACAGATTGATGGCAACGCTCATCCGCATGCCTTCTTGAGACCACGCCTCCATCTGGCGGCATACTTCATCGATAACCCAGTTGCCCAGGCCATAGATCAGGCCAAAGCGCTCTGCGAGAGGAATGAATATCTCGGGGCCGATGATGCCGCGCTCCGGGTGATTCCAGCGCAGCAATGCTTCCATGCCTCTGACTCGCCCGTCGGTCACGCCTACCTTGGGCTGATAATACAACTGCAACTGGCCAAGCTCGACCGCGCTACGCAGGTCCCTGTGCAAATCAAGCTGATCCATGGCGCTGTCTTCCATTTCCGGCTCGAACAACGCATAGCCGTTTCCGCCGGAACGCTTGGCGGTATGCATGGCTGCATCGGCGCAAGTCAACAACTTGTTCCTTATGTCCTGGTCCGGATAAACCACGACACCCACTGAACCGGAAATCTTGATTTGCTGACCGTCGACGTGGAAGGGTTGAGCCAGCGCCTTTACCAGCCGGCTGGCCAGTTGTGCGCAATCCGCCTTGTTGCGAACATCCTCCATCAGCAGCACGAATTCGTCGCCTCCCAGCCTTGCCACCATGTCCGTGGTTCGGGCCAGTCCGCGCAGGCGCAGCCCCGCCTCCTTCAGTACCAGGTCGCCGACTGCATGACCAAAGGCTTCATTGACCGGTTTGAAATGATCGAGGTCGGCGATCAGAACGGCGATACTTTTGGGCTTATGCCCGGTCCCGGGCTCACCCTGGTCCTGTTCCTCTGTTTTATCGCAGAGCGAAGCAAGCTTTGCAAGGCGGTTCTCGAACTGCACGCCGTTCGGCAATCCGGTAAGCGGATCGAGAAAGGAGCGCTTCTGCAACTCCTCGTTGGCGCTTTCGAGTTGCGCGCTGGCAGCTTTCAGCGAACGGGAGTATTGCAGGCGAGCTGCAAATGCGCAGACCAGCAGCGCCAGGAGAGTCATGGCGGTATCCGCGGCATAGAGGGAAACAATTGCAACGGCTGCAGCGGCAATGACCACCAGGTTGTTGCTTAACATCGAAGGGGGCATGACCATCCTCCAGATCGGATCGAATTATCTAATCAATACGGCCTGGTCACGGGAAACTTGAGGAAAAATCAGGAAATAATCCGGAAATTCCGTTTCAAGGCAAAGCATCTTTCACGGGATTCCAGCGAATCCGGAATGGGATTATGAGGATGCGGCACGTCCGGCAGCGGTGACAAGGACGATCTTTCCGATGTGCGCGCCGGATTCCATCAGCGCATGTGCCGCGGCAGCTTGCACCAGGTCGAAGGTCTGGAAGATCACCGGCTTGATCTGCCCCTGCCGTAAAAGAGGCCAGACGTGCTGTTCCAGTTCCTGCGCAATCTGCGACTTTTCCTGCACGGTGCGGGATCGCATGGTCGATCCAGTATGGGTCAGGCGCTTGGCCAGCATGGGCATCAGGTTCAGTTCGGGTGTGGGGCCATGCTGGACGCCTACCTGGATAATGCGTCCGTTCATGGCGGCTGCCCGGTAGTTTCGCGCCACGTAGTCGCCCGCGATGATATCCACGACGATATCGGCCCCTTTGCCCTGCGTGAATCTTTTTGTCTCTTCCACGAAATCCTGGGTCGGGTAGTGGATCGCCAGATCTGCTCCCAGCGCCAGGCACGCCTGCCGTTTTTCTTCCGAGCCGACGGTCGCCAGTACGGCAGCGCCGAATGCCTTGGAAAGCATGATGGCGGTGGTGCCGATGCCGGATGAACCGCCATGGATCAGTACCGTTTCACCTGCCTTGAGGCCGCCGCGCTGGAACAGGTTGGCCCATACCGTAAAGAAGGTCTCTGGCAATGCTGCCGCTTCGATCATGCCAAGACCGTATGGAACCGGCAGCGCGTTGCTTTCATGCGCAACGCAAAACTCGGCGTAACCCCCGCCGGGAACGAGCGCGCATACCTTGTCGCCGATGCTGAAGCGGGTGGCTTCCGCACCCAGTGAGACCACTGTCCCGGCGATTTCGAGTCCCGGTATCTCCGGGGCACCTGCTGGCGGAGGGTAGATTCCCTTTCTTTGGAGAATATCCGGCCGGTTGACGCCAGCCGCTTCCACCCTGACGAGAATGTCTTGCTCTCCCGTTTGCGGGATGGGACGCGTGCAAGCTGTCAGCACTTCCGGGCCGCCGTAACGCGGGATATCTATGGCCAGCATGCTCTGCCCGTTAAAAGATTCTGGAATCCATCGCGGTCCTGCCCCTGATGGAATAACGATCATAGCAGCAACGAACTGCCGCCAGGAAGAACCACGAAGCGCGGCGCCATCTTCCCATTTCTGAAATTGCATCGAATTCCCATCCGCGGCCGCCTTGGATTGCTTCACAGCCAGTCAGATATTATGACGTAATCCTGAAAATAAAGGATTGTAAAGATAATGGGATTTTATATCACATGAATGATATATATTTTATATATTAATAATCAATTATATCAAGCAATAACATGAACTATTATATTAGCGTGAAACTTATGTATATATCATTATTTTTCCGGTAAAGCATTTTGCAGCCTGGAAATCTGCGGAAGCCAGAGAGGGAATGGAAGATCAAGGAGTCGCCAAATCGGAAAAAGGCGGCGAGCCTCTCTCTATCTCTTTTCCCTCAGTCCACGTTACGCCTATGCCCGGGGAGGGGCGGTTGGTCCATCCTCCTGGCGTTGCGCCAGGCAGGCGAACAGATGCCCGTATCTGTCCTGACCGCCCGGGATACCGTGAACGACCAGGCAAAAATAGTGTCTATAACGCAGGGTGTAACGAAGAAGCTTCCACAATTACTTGTCTCTGGATATATCTCGTGGAGCTCGATTTACCCCTGCGCATTTACGAAAATGTGCCCAGATACTGCATGTAAAACATGATCCTGACTCATCCGTTCTGCAGTGGCGGGATGAGGCGGGCCATTCGGGGGAAGGCGATTTGCTGAGTCCGGAGGCCCGGGAAAGGCGGCAAGGGAGTTGGTTTCTCCGAAAGACAGGAGGTCGATATGAATGCGACTTGCGAGGAGGAGCAAAGAAAGGCCAGGGAAGCGTATGAGGCGTTGCAGCAATTAATAGGCAATTCGAATCCTCATGACGGCAGTATTGCCAGACAGCATTGGCAGGATGCCGAAAAGGCCTACGAGGATTGCCTGAGAAATTCTTCCGTTCCCGGTGACATCCACTAGCGTTTGCCAGAGCCCGCCTGTTGGCTGAAGATTCCTGCAGGTAGTTCTTCGCTTGATGGAGAGCGGGCTCCGCAAGCGCGCAATAGCGGGAAGGAGAAGAGGGTACTGAAATATCGTCCCCGTGCGGTCACCGCCTGCCAGGCAAGGCGCGTGGCCGCCCATTCAAGATCCGCCAGGAATCATCGGTAACAGCTATAGAGTGTAGATACTCTGTTTGCCGTCAAGCATATTTTCCAGTTTTTTGTAAGCAAATGAGACTTCAGGCAATTCCGCCGAGCCTCCGAGACGCCGTTCAACCTAGCGCTGGAAGCACGGCCCTGGCAGCCTCCGGTTGCATCGACAGAATCAGGAAAATTCCGAGGGTTTGGGCTTACAACCCCGACTCCTGAACAAGTCTCTGTCGTCCAGCAAGGATTTGTTCAGGGGTTCCGGTTGCGCCGCGCTTGCGTCCGTACCGCTATTGCAGCCACAATAACGCGGCATGAAAACGTTTCCCTTCAAGCGGTCGCTGATCATCCTGCTGGTTCCCGCGCTGTTCTCCTTGACGGGGTGCAGCATTATCCGCTTCGGATACAACCAGGCGGACCACGTGACCTATTGGTGGCTGGACCGGTTCGTGGATTTCGACGAAACGCAAGGATCGCGCGTCCGTCCCGCCTTGGCCCACTGGTTTTCCTGGCACCGGCGCGAGCATCTGCCCCGGTATGCGGGCTTGCTGACCCATTCCAGGACCATGGTGCTGGAAGATACGACTCCGGAACGCACCTGCGGCTTATGGACGGAGATACGAGGTTATATGGATGAGGCGTTTGAGCGCGCTTTGCCGATCGCCGTGGATATCACGTCAACCCTGACTCCCCGGCAGATCCAGAATATCGAGCGGAGATACGCCAGGATCAATGAGGAATTCGACGAGGACCATGTTCGGGGCAACGCCGAGGCGCGCCTGAAGAGATCGATCAACCGCACCGTCGAGCGTGCCGAGTTCTTCTACGGCAAGCTCGACAGCCAGCAACGCGAATTTATCAAGCGGCGGCTGGCGGCCTCGCCTTACGAAGTGACTATCTGGAATGCGGAGCGCCACCGGCGCCAGCAGGATCTGGTGCAGTTGCTGCGGCAGTTGACGTCCGTCACGCCGGATCCGGACAGGATACGGCAAGCGCTGCGCGCCTACATGGAGCGCATCTACAACTCGCCCAACGAAGCCTACCGCAAGTATGCGGATAACTTGTGGGCATATAACTGCGGCTTTGTCGCGGGCCTTCACAATACCGCTACTCCCGCACAACGCGCGCATGCGGCGAAGAAAATCAGGGGATGGGAATCCGATATCCAGCTGCTGCTCACGCCAACGGAAACAGCCAGGGTGGATTCGCTGCCTTCGCAGCCAGGCTTTCCCGCTTTGAGATAGCCTCGAGACCGGCCCGCCCCAGGAAGAGGGAATCGCTTGTGGACAGCAACGAATGGTATTTCGAAGGCGCGTATACCGAACTGTTTTATACAGCGCTGGTGATCGCCATTTTTGCCGCCTTATACCTCTTTGCCCGGCGCTACCGGCCATCCGATCAGGCGACCCGCCTCATCGAAGAAAACACGCCTTTACTGGGGTTGATTGCTCTCGCCATCGTTCTCTTCATCATCAACAGACTGCTGGGCGATTTGTGGTGACGCTAGCGTAGCGTTGCAATCGGTGCCCAGTTTGCTCTGGAATGGCTGTCCGGTTTGAACTGGAATTCGCATACGCCACTGGATCCGGTCAGCACGATATTTTCATTGCGTTCGACAAGGCTCGGTCCGCCAACTTCCGATCCTGGTATTTACAAGGGTTAGATCTGTATTTCACTGCAACCGGGAAATCGGATATACCCTATATAGGTATTGACATATACCCCCTATATGTATATGGTGAATCCTGTCTGAAATGTTTCTGCTTCCTGGTTTCCACGCAGGAAGTCAACGGTGTGAACCTGTAACAAAACGAGTGCAAAAGTGGCTACCAGATCGGCTCATCTGAGGATAAGGAGTAATGAAATGACAACAGAAATCATCAGCGTTAAAGGCATGTCCTGCATGGGGTGTGTAAACAAGGTAAAAACTGGCCTGGAAAATACCGCAGGGGTGGAAGGTGCCGAGGTATCCCTGGAACAAAAGCAGGTGACAGTTCAGTACGACGAGACAAAGACTCGGCCGGACCAGCTCAAGGACGCGATAAGGAAAGCGGGTTACGAGGTTATGAGCTAGGGAAGCGCTGAATGAATCTCCGCTGTCGCGGCGGTGGGTTTGCGGGATGGGATGCGTGAAAGGCGACGACGCGAATGGTGCGGCCGCGCAGGGCGGAGCAGTGTCTTCCGAAAGGAAGATGCGACCCCGTAGCGGGATGCCTGGAGTCTGCATAAGGAACCTCTGAACAAGTTTCTGCTGGCGAATTTCTGCAATAGTCTTCTGAAAGACTATTCTAAATAGGTCAGAATGTCGTTGATGTCAGTTGGGCGAACCAGAACGGCATATTCTTCGCCTTGCAACTTTTATTGAGGTGATCCCGAATAAAGCCATGAACCGCTACTTTATCGTGGGCACGCTTCTCTGTTTTTGCTGCGCGTTTCCCTCGTATGGCGAGGATTACAGCGCGAAGCGCCACAAAATGGTGGAAGAGGTGCTGGCCGATCTCGCCGCCAACGGCAACCCTGCTCCAGGTCCCGACGTGGTGCAAGCCATGGAGAAAGTGGAACGGCATCGTTTCGTGCCTGACTGGCTGACGAGGTTCGCCTATATCAACCGGCCTCTTCCCATCGGCCACGGGCAGACGATTTCGCAGCCTGTCATCGTGGCGCTGATGACCGACCTGATCAAGGTGAAAGCAGGTGACAAGGTCCTGGAGATAGGCACCGGTTCCGGCTACCAGGCGGCTGTCCTGGCGAAAATCGTCAAATCGGTCTACAGCATGGAGATCATCGAGTCTCTTGGCAAAGAGGCTGCCGAGCGGCTGGCCGCGCTCGGTTACGGCAATGTGCAGGTAAAGATGGAAGACGGCTACTACGGCTGGCCGGCGGAAGCGCCGTTCGACGCCATCGTGGTAACTGCCGCCGCGAGCCATGTGCCCCCTCCACTGATCGCGCAACTGAAGCCAGGCGGGCGCATGGTCATCCCGCTTGGGGCGCAGTTCATGACCCAGTTCCTCATGCTGGTGGAGAAACACGCGGACGGTACAGTGAGCAGCCGCCAGATCATCCCGGTGGGTTTCGTCCCGCTCACCGGCGGGCATTAGCCATGGCGGCGCCGAGGCCGCCATTTTTCGCCATCGGATTGCTGTCCGGCTGCCTGCTGGCCTATGAAATAGCGCTGACCCGCCTGTTCAGCATGGTGCTATGGCATCATTTCGCGTACATGATCATCAGCGCCGCGATGCTGGGTTATGGCGCAAGCGGCACCGCGCTTGCCCTGCTTCGAGAAAGAATAGCGCCATGCTTCAATGCCACGTTTCTCGCCACCGCGGCAATGCTGGCCCTCGCCATGCCGCTGTCGTTTCTGCTGGCGCAACAGGTTCCCTTCAATCCGCTCGAACTCCTGTGGGATACCAGCCAGCTGCCGAAGCTGCTGACTATTTACCTGCTGGTGGCTTTGCCATTCTTTTTCGGCGGAGCAAGTATCGGCCTCGCGCTGTGGCGCTTCGGAATGCAGGCAGGGCGCGTTTACGCCGCTGATATTTTCGGCGCGGGAGCAGGCAGCCTGGGTATCGTCGCCGTGTTGTTCTTCATGTCCCCTGGCGACCTGCTGATGATCCTGGCGGCACTGGCCTTGTTCGCCGCTGCGATTGCCGCCATCGAGTTGAAAGTGCCGCGCCCGTGGCTGGCAAAGCTCTTTTCCGGGCTCGCATTGCTGGCTGTCGTGGCGGCGCATGCCGGTTGGCTCAAGATCCATTCTTCGCCTTACAAGGATCTGAGCCAGACCCTCAACATTTCGGGAACCCGGATGATCGAGGAACGCACCGGCCCTCTCGGGCAGGTTGCGGTGGTGGAAAGCACCCGCATTCCCTTTCGCTACGCGCCGGGAATGAGCCTCAACGCCCTGGACGAGCCGCCGCCCCAGCTGGAAATGTTCGTCGATGGCAACGGCCCCACGGTGTTGACGCGCTTCGACGGCAACCTGGCTTCGCTCGCCTACCTGGGCCAGCTTACTTCCGCGCTGCCTTACCACGTGATGGGATCTCCAGCCATAAGATTGCATGGGCCGCGCGTGCTGGTGCTGGGAGCTGGAGCGGGCGCCGATGTATTGCAGGCGCTTTATTACCGGGCGGGCAGGGTGGATGCGGTGGAACTGGATCGAAACATCATCGACCTGGTGCGCAATCGTTTCGGCGATTTCTCCGGAAATCTCTACAAGCGGCCCGATGTCCGGGTGCACGAGGGCGAGGCGCGCGGATTCGCCAGTGCCGGCGCCGGCCAGTATGACCTGATCCAGGTGGCGCTGCTGGATTCCTTCGGGGTCGCTTCCGCAGGGCTTTACGGGCTCAGCGAAAGCTATCTCTATACGGTGGAAGCCCTGCAGACTTATCTCGGCCACCTCGCGCCGGAGGGCATGCTGAGCATCACACGCTGGCTCACCCTGCCGCCGCGCGATTCGCTGAAGCTGTTCGCCACGGCAATCGCCGCACTGGAAGAATCGGGCGTTCCCGACCCAGCAAGACGGCTGGCGATGATGCGGGGCTGGAAGACCGTCACGCTGCTGGTAAAAAACAGCGATTTCTCCCCGGATGAAATCGCGGCGATCAGGGAATTCAGCCGGACGCGCTCTTTCGATCCTGCCTATTACCCGGGCATGCTCCCGGAAGAGGCCAACCGCTACAATCTGATGGCCCGGCCCTATTTTTACGAAGGCGCTGTCGCGCTCCTGGGGCCGGAAAGGCAAGACTTTATCGACCGGTACAAATTCCATATCGAGCCGGCAACGGATGACCGGCCCTATTTTTTCCGCTACTTCAAATGGGATGCAGCGGTCGAGCTGTTCTCCTTGCGGCAGCAGGGCGGCATGGCGCTACTCGACTGGAGCTATCCGTTGCTGGTCGCGACCCTCATACAAGCTGTCCTCGCGAGTATCCTCCTCATCCTGGCGCCGCTGGCCGCATCCCGAGCCCGCGAAACCCTGCCTCCGGCAAGCGCGGCGCTGTATTTTCTTGCCATCGGCTTCGCATTCATGTTCATGGAAATCGCGTTTATCCAGAAATTCATCCTGTTTCTTTCCCATCCGCTTTATGCGCTGGCGGTGGTTTTGTGCGCGTTTCTCATATTTGCCGCGCTGGGAAGCTGGCTGGCCGGCCGAAAGCAGGGCAGGGCGACCGGAGTGCGCAGCGTCACCACAGCTATTGCCGTGCTGGGAATGGTGGCGCTGCTCTACCTGGCCTTGCTGCCGGACCTGTTCGATGCGCTCATCCACCTGCCGGACCCGGCAAAAATAGGCATTTCCGCAGCGCTGATTGCCCTGCCGGGCATATGCATGGGTATTCCATTTCCCACCGGCATGGCGCGGCTCGCCTGCACCTTGCCGGATGCCATTCCCTGGGCATGGGCGATAAACGGCTTTGCCTCGGTGGCAGGCGCGGTCCTCGCCAGCCTGCTGGCTGTCCACCTGGGTTTTACCGCCGTCATCCTGCTGGCCGTGGTGTTATATGGTGGGGCTTGCATTGCGATAAGAGGATTTGCATAAGAGAGCTTGCCGCAGAGCGGCAAAACGTTTCCGACATCGCCGCGCCGATGCGGTATATTTGGCACATGCGCCATAAGGACAGGTATCGGGCCTTGCTGGGATTTTAATGCACGCTTTTTTTCTAATCTGGAGATGATATGGGCGACTTGGGGCTGGTACCCTGGCTGATTTCATTCGCCGTTTTTTTCGTTTTTCCATTCTGGAGAATTCTGGGCCGGGTAGGCTTCAATCCGGTATTTTCGCTTCTGGCACTCATTCCAGGAGGGGTGCTGATCCTCCTGTGGGTCGTCGCGCTGGCGAAGTGGCCTGTGCTGCCCGAGGTTAAAAAGGACAAGGCGCCTGCCGATCCTCCCAGTCCTCCCGCGTTGCCCGGCCCCGATCAGACTCCCTAACGCCTGCCATCGTACCAAACGGACAGTTGCTTCCTGTCCTGCAATGCCCTGCGCGGATGCAGCATGAGGCGCAGCATCTGCGCGGCCATTTCGGGTCCCGAGTAGAGCTTTACCTTGCGCGCGGAGGTTTCCAGCGGATGGCGCGCCAGGATGACGAAATCCAGGCCGCGCTTCCGTCCCCATTTTTTCAGGAGCTCGCTCAGGTCTATCTCGTCGGCGGCGTAAAGCTCCTGGTTGAAGCCGCCGACATCGCGAAACGCATCGGCGCGGCATACCACCAGCGCACCCGCCGCCCAGCGGAAGAGGGTGGATATGCGGGTCCACAACCGTAATCCGCCATCCGCCCACCAGGGCAATCCCTCCATTCTGATGGTGCTACCGCAGCCGACGCTCTTTCCCCCCTCGATCAGCCGCAGGATATCGCCCAGCAGTTCCGGACTCAAGGTGCTGTCGGCATCCACGAACAGCAGCCAGTCACCTGTGGCTACCGCAGCGCCGGCATTGCGCGCCCGGCCGATCTGGTTGACAGGCTCGAAAACGACCTGCGCGCCAGCCTGCCGCGCCAGGTCCGCCGTGGCATCGGTCGAATTGTTATCGACTACGATGACTTCGGAACTGAAATTCGGCCTGGCGTTGGCGGCGAGGGCGATGGAAACCGAGCACAGGCAGTGCTCGATCAGGCGCTCTTCATTGAAGGCGGGAATGATGATGGAGAGATGCATGGGAAAGTTGTATGATTATTTTCAGTGCTGCGTTCTGCTGCCAAGCCCCTTAAAACCAAAAATTATATCGAGACGGCAAATTCGAAACATACCTGACGTGTTACTAGCTATCAATGCCAAAGGTCTTCTTTCCTGATCGAGGTTCGATGTACTGTACGCTGATTACATGGACTTCTCCTGATTCTGCAATCTCAGCAAGGAATTTTCTTCTAGGATCATCCTCAGCGATTACTGCACGGACTTTCGTTTGTCCCGTTCGCTTATGAAGAAGGGGGAGGCCGATGAGTTCCCCCGAATTCGCGAGAAGAAGTTCTCCGTACCCTTCGTCAATAAGTTCTCGAAGACTGTCCCACCATCCCATGTTCTCTACCGAATTGTCCTTCGGAAGGTGCAAATAATCCCCAAGACGACATGCGATTTGCTGGAGTCGAGAGCTGACAGGAGTATAAATTAATGTGCACTCTTCATCTTGCGATCGGGAGCGCACTGTGAAAATCATAATTTTATCGCCAGTTTGAAACGCATTCTGGATACTGAGTCCGAGCTTCGCAATAGCCCACTCTTTTTTTTGAGATTTTGGTATGTGTTCTAATGGCTCGAGATATTCCTTCAAGCGAGCTTCAACACCGCACCTTAACTCAAGAGCCGCGTATAGTAGGCTAGCCTCAGTGTTATCCTTAAGAAGAGATTCAATTCGTTTAAGATATGCTGAGACAGCTAGAGAATATGTCATGTATTTTGGATGATTGCCTTAATCACTGATGATATAGCTTATTCAACATGTCTATTTAACATAATATACATTATGAGCAAAATAAACCCATGTTTACTCGACTCTCTGAGGTGCGGCAAGCATATGCCCCAGCCACATAAGACGGGCCTGTGCATGCGTTATGTTAGCCGCCGTACAGAAGTCAGATCCATCTCATGAAAAAATGAACCCAGGTATCCACTTTTTCTCCCTCTTGTAGTGGATATCACTGACCCGGCAAAGGCCAACTACTCCTTGCCGGGTCTTTTTACATGGCGGCATTCCCTTTAAGGAATTTCATGAATGCGCATAACACCTTCCGCCTTGCCGCCCAATAATAATCCTTGAGACGTATTGCGGCGGAAAACGCGATTGCTTATCATACCAAGTGGCAATATGGGACTAATGGATACTTCATGGTCCAGGATAGCGGATAGCCGGCTTCCCAAAGATGATCGACATGGCGCCCGCTACGAGATCTCTTTCCGAGACTGACTTGATTAAAAAGGAGAAGACGTGAACGTCATTGCGGCTATCTTCATGACACTGATTGCAGCCACCGCGCAAGCCAATTCCATTTACGACACCCCTGATGCCGAAACCCGATTCAAGGAAGCGCAGCGACATGTAAAAGAGCTGATGGATGCGGGAAGATTTCAGGAAGCCTCAAAATACATGAGCGTCTACAAGACCCTGGCATGCGAGGCTGCGGAACAAAAGGCAGGAAAGAGTGCTGAGGAAGGCGCTGCGGCCTGCGCGAGCAGAAGCACCCCAATTGGCCTCGCCTCAGGCGCCACCGCCCATCCTGTCGACTCAGGCGCGAACTCGCTGCTGGGTCCCGGCTTCACCGTTCGCCAGCGCCCCATGCCAGGCTCCTCCACCATGCTGGACGGTTCCACGCCATCCCTGTTTGTTTTTGACCCGCGAACCGTGCCCGGCTCGGACTCAGGTTCCAGCCCCAACCCCGGCAAGAAAGTGGACGCATGGACGGGTTCCCCTTAAGGAAACGCTGAACAATTCTCTGCTGGCGCGGCGGCGCCCGGTTCTAGATCATTTTTCGGTTGGAACTCCCGGTGATTGGGGTGTATGATGCTGCCCTGCTCGTAACAACCGGGCAATTCCGACCAGACTGGAGGCAGTTTTGAGAATAGCGAGGATAGTGTATTTCACGTTGGCCGTTTCTCTCGGTATCGCGTATCTAGGCCCATTGCAGGCAACCGCTGCGGATAATGCCGGTTCCGGTGCTGCGAGCGCTGCGGGAGGAATGCCCAGTAATGAGGGCAAGGTGCTCTCCACGCTGGATGCGCCAGGATACACCTATATGGAACTGGCGAATACGGAAAAACGTTTCTGGATCGCTGCTCCCACCACCAGGGTAAAAGCCGGAGACCGTGTCAGGTTCGAGCAAAGCTTGGTGATGAAGAATTTCAACAGCAAAACCCTCAACCGGACCTTCGACCAGATCATCTTCGTCAACTCCGCGACGGTGATCAACTGAATTTCATAGGTTTGGTGAATCGTAAATTCATTATATAGAAAATCCCCGTCATTCCGGACGCCGCGCCAGCGGCGAGTTGGAATCCAGAGCTTTTTCAAGCTATTAAATTCCCACCTTCGCGAGAGATAACCCGGGTATTCATCCAGCGTCTTTCCGGTTCAGGCTGGAAATAACTCCAACGATATCCAGTTGACTATTTTTCCATCACTTTCCATCACTTTCCCGCCCTCCTCCGGCGTTGAGGTTTTTTCGCTTTCTCCACATTTTCCTCAGAAACAGGATCAATAAACCCTACGAAGAGTTTGTTTTTAAGCTTTTTTAGCTCGTCGCGATACTCCGCTGCTTTTTCGAATTCCAGATTTTTCGCTGCCGCCAGCATCTGCTTCTCCAGCGCCTTGATTTCCCTGGCAAGCTGAGTCTCGCTCATTGCGTCATACCGGGCCTGCACCTGCGCGGCCTTGAGTTGCTGCTGTGCCGTTTCCATGCTGTAGACGCCGTCGATCAGATCCTTTACGCGCTTGTGCACCCCGCGCGGGGTGATCTGGTGAACCTTATTGAACAGGATCTGTTTGTTGCGCCGCCGCTCGGTTTCATCCATTGCGCGGCGCATGGAATCGGTAATCCTGTCGGCATAGAGCAGCGCAGTACCATTGATGTGGCGGGCCGCGCGGCCGATCGTCTGTATCAATGAACGTTCCGAACGCAGGAAACCCTCCTTGTCGGCGTCGAGTATCGCTACCAGGGATACTTCGGGGATATCCAGGCCTTCCCTCAGCAGGTTTATGCCGACCAGGACGTCGAATTGTCCCAGACGCAGGTCGCGGATGATTTCCACGCGCTCCACCGTATCGATATCGGAATGGAGATAGCGTACCTTGATGCCATGATCCGAAAAATAGTCCGTCAGGTCCTCGGCCATGCGCTTGGTCAAGGTCGTGACGAGCACGCGTTCGCTTTTCGCCACCCGCAGGCTGACTTCCGACATCAGATCGTCTACCTGGGTAGCCGCGGGCCTCACCTCAACTTGCGGATCCACCAGTCCGGTAGGCCGCACTACCTGCTCCACCACCTGCCCGCTGTGAGTGCGTTCGAATTCCGCCGGCGTGGCGGAAACGAAAACGGTTTGCGGCATCATTTTCCTGAATTCATCAAAGCGCAGCGGGCGGTTGTCCAGCGCGGACGGAAGGCGAAATCCATATTCGACGAGGTTTTCCTTGCGGGAACGATCACCCTTGTACATGCCGCCCACCTGGGGCACCGTCACGTGGCTTTCGTCGATGACCATCAATGTATCTGGCCGCAGGTAGTCCATCAGGGTGGGAGGAGGCTCCCCCGGTTTTTTTCCCGACAAGTGCCGCGAATAATTTTCTATGCCTTTGCAGAATCCCAGCTCATTGAGCATCTCCAGGTCGAAGCGCGTTCGCTGCTCGATGCGTTGCAACTCCACCAGCTTGTGGTTCTGCTGAAAGAAATCGATGCGCTCCCGCAATTCCGCCTTGATGGTTTCGACTGCCCGCAAGGTAGTGCTTCTCGGCGTGACGTAGTGGCTGGAGGGATAAACGGTATAGCGCGAGACTTTATTCTGGGTATGCCCGGTGAGCGGATCGAACAGCACCATGCTTTCCACTTCGTCGTCGAACAGCGATACCCGCACCGCGGTTTCCGAATTTTCCGCGGGAAAAATATCGAGCACGTCTCCCCTCACCCTGAAGGTTCCGCGCGCGAACTCGAACTCGTTACGCTGATACTGCATTTCAGCCAGGCGCTGAATGGCTTCCCGCTGGGTGATTTTGTCGTTCTCGCGCAGGTGCAGGATCATGCCGTGATAATCCACCGGGTCGCCGATGCCGTAGATGCAGGAAACGGTGGCGACAATGATCGCGTCGTCCCGCTCGAGCAGCGCCTTGGTAGCGGAGAGGCGCATCTGTTCGATATGCTCGTTGATGCTGGAGTCCTTCTCTATGAAGAGATCGCGCGACGGCACATAGGCCTCCGGCTGGTAATAGTCATAATAGGATACGAAATACTCCACGGCGTTTTCAGGGAAGAATTCGCGCATTTCGGCGTAGAGCTGCGCTGCCAGAGTCTTGTTCGGCGCCATGATGATCGCGGGACGGGCAAGCCGCGCAATCACGTGCGCCATGGTGAAGGTCTTGCCCGAACCGGTCACGCCGAGCAGCGTTTGAAACGCCAGGCCGTCATTTACGCCCTCGACCAGCTTGCCGATAGCCTCGGGCTGGTCGCCGGCGGGGTTAAAGGATTGATGCAACTTGTATAAACTATTGGGGTAGGTAATGATCACGGGTATAATGCGCGGCTTGATTATTTTCCGGTACACTGAAATCCATACTCCGGCTTATCTTATCACGCAGCAAAGCCGGCATCAGTGCAAGACACCAAGGACATCATCGTGGAACTTTCATCGCGCGTTCGGGCTATCAAGCCCTCCCCCACTCTTGCGGTAACCGCCCGGGCTGCCCGGCTCAAGGCCGAAGGCAAGGATATTATCGGGCTGGGTGCGGGCGAACCGGATTTCGACACGCCGCAGTACATCAAGGATGCCGCGGTTGCCGCGATCAACAAGGGCTTGACCAAATACACGGCGGTGGGAGGCACGCCCGGACTGAAAAGCGCGGTTATCGCGAAATTCATGCGCGATAACGGCTTCGACTATACGCCCGCGCAGATCCTGGTTTCATGCGGCGGCAAGCAAAGTTTTTTCAATCTGGTGCTTGCCACCATCAATGCGGGCGACGAAGTCATCATTCCGGCTCCCTACTGGGTGTCATACCCGGATATCGTCCTGATCGCGGAAGGGAAACCCGTCATTGTCGGGGCCGGCATCGAACAAGGCTTCAAGATAACGGCGGCGCAACTGGAAGCAGCCATCACGCCGAGAACGCGAATGTTCGTCATCAACAGCCCCAGCAATCCCTCGGGCGGTGTTTATTCCATGGATGAGCTCAAGGCCCTGGGCGAAGTCCTGAGACGGCATCCCGGCATTCTCATTGCCACGGATGACATGTATGAGCATATCCTGCTGTCGGGCGGAAGGTTCGTCAATATCCTCAATGCCTGCCCCGACCTTTATCCCCGCACCATCGTGCTCAACGGCGTATCCAAGGCTTACGCCATGACTGGCTGGCGAATAGGTTATTGCGGCGGCCCGGAGCGCATCATCACCGCCATGGAAAACATCCAGTCCCAGAGTACCTCCAACCCTTCCTCGATCTCGCAGGCCGCTGCGGAAGCGGCGCTCAATGGCGACCAGTCCTGCATGCTGCCCATGGTGGAGGCATTCAGGAAACGCAACCGGTTTGTGGCCGATGCGCTGAATGCCATTCCCGGCGTCAGGTGCCTGTTGTCGGAAGGCGCATTTTATGCGTTTGCCGACACGCGCGAGGCAATTTCGCGGCTGCATGCAAGAGGTTTGCTGAGCGATCCCAGCGATATCGCTCTCAGCGAATACCTGCTGGAGCACGGCGGGGTCGCGGTCGTGCCCGGCTCGGCTTTCGGGGGAGATGGTTATATCCGTCTTTCGTTCGCTACTGCCATGGCCAACCTGGAAAATGCGCTGTGGCGCATCGCCAAGGCTCTGGCCTAGAAGTTCCTGGCTTAAAATTCGCGAGACACTTATTTTCCCGGCGCGTCGATGGGAGTGCCGGGAAGATGGGCAAGTTCCGGGTATTTCTCCAGCGCCCGCGGACGATCATAATCAACCAGTTTTTGCGCGGCGGCGGTAAAAGCCTGCTGGCTATCCGTCTGCACCCGGGTATCGGTGGCGGGCTTGAGTTCCACGGAACTGGTGATGGCGTCGGCAGGCGGCTGCGGCACATCGGTGCGCGGTTGCGCAAGCGCCTGGGCCAGCACTTGCGATACGCTTTGAATGCCCGCTTCCCTTCTCCGCTTGACCTCTTCGTTATAATCCGGGGTGCCGGCAAACTTTTCCGATAGCAGTTGCAGGATGGAGGTGTGGTCCATCGCACCCTTGAACACAGTGCCGGATGCGATCCACGGCGATACCACCAGCGCCGGGACCCGAGGGCCGGTACTCGTGAATTCCTCCGAAAACAACGCGCCCGGCGCCAGGGTGGCGGAAATCGGCAAAGGCAGCACATGATCGAAAAACCCTCCATGCTCATCATGGGTGACGATCAGGACGGTGCGGTTCCATTTTTCGGAATCCTTGCTCAGCAGGTCGTATATGTTGCGCAGGAAATGCTCCCCCGGACCGATGGACGTGGGCGGATGGTTATCGTTCGGGATCCAGCCGAAATGCACGGGAGAATCGGTATATTCGGGCTCTATGAATATCACCTGCGGCATCTCGGAAGGCGATTCGGAGGCGAAATCCCCCGGAAACTGCCTAAAGCTGCGGAAGTTCGGGCCCAGCACCTCGTAAAACCGGTCGAATAGAGCGAAGAACGAGATGCCGCAGTGGTACACGCGCCAGCTGACGTTGTGAGCATTGAGCCACTCGAAGATGAAGCTTTCCGCGACCGTGGGTATGGGGCGCGCCTTGGTATCGTCGATCAGGGAATAACCGGAGTAGGCTATCGAGCGATTGGGCTGGGTATCCGTCGGCAGCGGCGCGAACCAGTTATCGCATACCGCGTAGTTCATCGCCAGGAAATTCGACATCGAAACATCCCCTGGAGAAAGAAAACCCATCGATGGCGGATCGGCCACCTTGCTTCCGGTCGCGTCGAAATACGCCTCGACGAAGCCGCTCATGGTAAAGGCGGCGCCAGCCTGGCCCAACTGGGTGCTTACCATGGGCCGGCTGTGAGGCAGGTCATGCAGCAACGGACCATCCTTCAATTCAAAAGGCTGGTACCCCTGCCCATCCAGGAAGTTCGTGTAAGCCGGATTCTGTTCCGGGTCGATCAACCCCGCCACATCCTGGCGGTTGTTGAAGCGCTTCATGCTAAGGTGGCCCAGCACATGGTCAAACGAGCGATTTTCCATCATGACGATGACGATGGTCTGGATCTGGTCGAGCATTGCCATGGCCTGTTCTCCTTGTTCTCTTTAGTTTTTTTGCTCTGCGCAGCTCATCCGCATATTGACGGTCAGGCGGCGTGCAACTGCCGCAAGGGCGCTCTCGCACGTTTCTTCAGGGGCGACAGGGCTGGCTATCGTCCATGTTCCCATTGCAGGGACGTTTTTGAAACGGTCTGTCCCGTCTTTTGGCGGAATTTCCACTTCCACGTCATCCTTGCGGACTATCAGCGGCCGGGGATAGCTGTTGGTGACCAGCTCGGCATGAATGCCCGGGGAAGCGTCCTGTTGCTGGATGGTGAACGAAACCGATATCGATTGCGGCTGGCCGCTGCACTGCGCAATGCCGCCCCAGATCCTGGCGCTTTCTCCGGGGACCACCTGCACGTCCCATTCACGCTGCACGCTCTTCAGCACCCCCGGCACCTTGAGGATAAAGCGCGTGGTTTCCACTGGAGTCACCATCCTTGAACCTTCCGCGGGCACTTCCCCAATGCCCGTGAGCGGCGGAACCGCATCCAGCATGACACTGGCATTGTTGCCGGAAGCGGACCAGTCGATTTTCACCGTCTCCCCAGGGCAAATGGTGCTGGGGGCTACGTTGAAGGTTTTTATCTGGGCGCAACCGGCGAGAAACGGCACTGCCAGCAGCGCAGCCAATATGAGCGGACGGTCAGGCAGACTGGATGCCGTTTTCGCCGGACTTATTCCTGGCATCGCGGAAGCCGGTTGTTTCAGATAAAGAACGGGGGCTGGCATGACGGATTACCAATAGCCGGGCGGCACCATATACAGGCCCGTGTCCCATTTCCATTCCCGGATCGGGTTTTCAGTCATGGCATCCTTGTCATCCGGCTGCGCGGTCCAATGAAAATCGCACACTTTTCCATTATGGCCCACGAAAGTATGGATGCCGCCATTGGCCACCCCCACGAAAAACGGCACATTTTCCAGTTTTTGCAGCTGTGCTTCGGTTTCGCTATTGGGCGCCATTCCCCGATAACCGGTGATGACGGCATCGCAGCGCACGCCATCCGATCCGGCGATGGGAGATTTCCACACCCGGGAACCCGCCTTGGCCATGTTGAGCGCACCCAGTTTCTCGCGCTCGCCCGCTCCGGCAAGGTCGTCGGCGGTTCTCGGCGAATAGAAAATCGCGGTCCAGCCATCCTTCTGCAATTCCTCGCACAGAACCGTGCCTCGCAGGTCGGCCTCCTTGACTCTCTGGTTTATTTCATCGGAGCGTTCGCCATGATCGGCTCCTCCGTACGCAGCCCTGACGTTCTGCATCACCCAGCCGATGCACGAGCTTTCCTGCAACCGAACCGACTGCCCGGAGGAATTCTCGATTTCAACCGCGCCCGGCTCCAGCGCGCCGAGTCGCCAGTTTCCCGCGCTCATGGCATCGATCTCGCCCTGGAGGGTGGAACGGTTCCCTCGAAGAATATCTTCATGGAAGCGCGAATGGTCGCCATAATAGAGGCCAACCCCAATGCGATCGATTGCTGTTTTGTGGGCAGCGGTTTTCTCCGTGATGCTCCTGTCGCCCGCCTGGGCGATCTTTCGCCAATCTCCGGCGCTTCCCGAAGCCTGGCCATTGCCCGCCCGGGTGAAGAGCCAATTGGCAATGGATAAAGCCGCATCATCCGAGATGGTATTCACATTTCCATCATGATCGAAGCTGTCGACGATCTCCCACAATTTTTCAAGATTCTCGGTCGTGCCGGCGATAACGCCGTTTCCGGGTATGCTTCCCGTATCCAGCTCGGGGTGCGCGCTTCGCAATTCCGCGGCATTTATTGATCTCCCCTTCAATCGAGCAATGAAGGTCGCGTGATCCAGTTTTGGCATTCCTGTCACTCCCCTGTAATGGCAGTTGAACAAAACGAAGCAGATAAAACAAAACAGACAAAACGAAACGTTGCCAGTAGTCGCCGTTACGCCGCAATCCGAACTGATTCGCCATGTCTGTATTTTACTTTAGCAGTAATTCTGAAAAGTTCAATGCCGGTGCAGCGGGAAATACTGCAACGGGAATCTCAACCATGTTGTCATGACAGCACGGGGTAACATACTGTTTAACCGTATTTTTATCGGACAAGCGATTTCTGGTGTGTATAGTCGGCCGGACCACGGTGGCGGGAAATGATGAATTGATATCGCCGCTTATCATGGGTTGAACTGGTTGACGCAAAAAAATCCGCACTATAAGATTCACGCGGACACCGAAATTCCATTTAAGGGAAGATCTGGATAAGGGAAGAGCTGGGCATATCTCCGTCAACGCAATAGCGGCATTTTGCGGGATGGGGATACGGGAATGGTGCGGCCACGGAGGACGGAACAGTGTCTTCCGCAGGAAGATTGCCCCTGCAGCGGACTCCCTGTAGCGGGCTGCTGGCGCTCCGGCAGCCTTTTAACATGGTCCGGTATCCCCGCCGCTGCCCGATCCTCGTCGCGAAATCCCTTGGGCAACACTTCAGGAAGCCATGGTTTGTGCTCCCTGGCATCGTAGTCCCTGCTGCGGCCTTTGTCGCGCCTATGATCGTCCTGATCTTACCCGCAATGCGTTCAAGGAGGATTTGCTCAGTTTTTCTAAGGAAACGCCAGTGACATGGATTGTTCACTATTCGATGGACTTTATGGAGGGGGAACGAAGAATCATGAAAACAAGTGTTATGAACCGGACCATAACGTCTGCTTTACTGATGCTGTCGATGGCGGCGCCGCTTGCCATTTCCACGAACGCAAGAAGCGCCGCGCTATCCGTCAGCTCGGTCATTCATGAGACTATCGCTTCACCCGACTTCGGCTGCGGGTCGTTCGTCGGGGGAACCATAACGGGCACGGGAATAAGCAGCCTGCTCGGGCAGGTATCGATCTCCGCGAAAGACTGCATTACGCCTTTCCCGGATGGACATTTCTCCTTCGCCGGTAAAATGACTTTTGGCACTGCCAGCGGTTCCATCTTTGCCGACTATGAGGGACTGTTCACTCCGACAATCCTCCCATCCATATTTTTATTCGCCGATACCTCATTCACGATAACCGGGGGAACGGGAAGTTTTCAGAACGCGAAAGGGAGCGGGACATTCATCGGCGGGGAGAATATAGATAGCGGGAACGGTTTGCTTCTGATTGCTGGAAACATAAGCAACTACGCCAAGCTGAAATCATCCGGCTTGCTATTGAACTCCCTTACCACCGCTTTGGTCGGCTCATTCGATGCGGCCGCCATTGCCGCCCTGGACCCGACTCCCTTATCCCCCGGAACGACTCTCGGGCAATATCTGGCAACAGACCAGAATGCAGAAGTGCTGGCTGATACTCCCGTGCCTGAACCGATGTCGCTCGCCCTGCTGGGAATCGGCCTCGCGAGCTTCGCCGTGGCCCGGCGGCGCAGGTCTTTCATCCAGCCGCTTATTTAACCCCTCAGCGAAGTACGCTTGCCCGCCATCGTGGCGGGCAATCAAGGGGAAGGCTGAGGAAGCCTTCCCGCCGCCGCCCGGGCGATTTCCAGCATGGTGTGCATGCCTTCCGTAATCAGTTTTTCGATTACCGGCGTGAAGTGGGGAAGCGACAGCATCAGGGCAATCATTCCGACCATGAGCGTGATAGGAAAGCCGACAGCAAAAATATTCAACTGGGGCGCCGCGCGAGTGAGGATGCCCAGCGCGAGGTTGACGATCAGCAGCGCCGTGACCACTGGCAGGGCGAGTCCCAGCCCCGCCTCGAAAATCCTGCCCCCCCAGTAGGCCAGCGTTTGCCATCCCGCCGCGGATACCGGTTCGGTGGAAATGGGAAACACGCTGAAGCTCTCGGTGAGCACCGACAGCATCAGCAGATGCCCGTTCACGGCAAGAAAGACAAGTGTCGCCAGCAGGCCAACGAACCGCGCCACGACGAGCGTGCTGCCATCGCTGCGCGGGCTGAAGAAGGTGGCAAAGCCCAAACCCATCTGCAGCCCGGCAATTTCTCCCGCCATTTCCACCGCGCTGAAAACGATGCGCATCGCGAAGCCCATCGCCAGGCCGATCACGATTTGCTGGACCAGTATCAGCAATCCTTCCATCGACCCTGGTTCGACCTTGGGCAACGGACCCAGCGCGGGTGAGACGATCAGGGCGAGGCATACTCCCAGGCCGACCTTCACCCGCACCGGAATGGCCGCATTGCCCAGCATGGGCGCAGCGGCCAGCAGCGCCAGGATGCGCGCCAGCGGCCATAGGAAGGACGTCAGCCACAGGTTGAAATCGGAGGAGGTAAGCGTAATCATCGGTGGGCCGTCTGGCATTGTCCCGGAGCAGAAGCTATCCCACCATGGCGGGAATGCTCTCGAACACCTGCCGCATGTAGTCCGTCATCACGCCGAGCAGCCACGGACCGGCCACCACCAGGGTTGCGAACAACGCGACCAATTTCGGTATGAAAGACAATGTCATTTCATTGATCTGGGTGGCGGCCTGGAAAATGCTGATCATCAGCCCCATCGCCAGCGCTACCAGCAATAGCGGAGCGGAAACCAGGAGAGTTATTTCCATGGCTTTCTGGCCCATGGTCATTACGCTTTCGGGTGTCATCGTTTCCTCGGTTGTGTGAAAAATAATCCCGAATCCGGCAGTTGGACAGGGAGGAGTCTGCGGCTTTTGGAGCGCAGGGCAAAGCGCTTGCTAGTAAAAGCTTTCCGCCAGCGAACCGATCAGCATATGCCATCCATCCACCAGCACGAACAGCATGATCTTGAACGGCAGCGCCACCAGCGCGGGCGACACCATCATCATCCCCATGGACATGAGCACGGAGGCCACGACCATGTCGATGATCAGGAAGGGTATGAATACGGCGAAACCAATCTGGAACGCCGTTTTCAGTTCACTGGTGACGAAGGCCGGGACCAGCACCCGCAGGGGCACTTCTTCCGGCCCATTCAACTGGGGCGTGCCGGAAAGCTTGACGAAAAGCGCCAGATCGGCCTCCCGTGTCTGTTTCATCATGAAAGCCTTGAGCGGCGCCGCGCCCTTCTCCAGCGCCTGGGCCTGGGTTATCTTGCTGGCGCTGTATGGCTCGTAGGCATCCGTATAAATCCGGTCGAAAACCGGACCCATCACAAAGAACGTGAGGAACAGCGCGAGGCCGACGAGCACCTGGTTGGGCGGCGAGGACTGCGTGCCGAGCGCCATGCGCAGCAGCGACAGGACGATGACGATGCGGGTGAAGCCGGTCATCATCAGCAAAACCGCGGGAAGAAACGTGAGTGCGGTCAGCAGCAGCAGCGTCTGCAGGCTCAGCGAATAATTCTGCCCTCCGCCGGCGGTAGGCGTGCTGGTGAAAGCAGGCAGGCCCACCGCTTGCGATTGGGCCGCGAGAGCCAGGGATGGCAATGCCAGGAATGCGATCCCCAAAGCAACACCGGCAACACTGGCAACGCCGCATCCGCTGCGATTCGCGCGCCGCCCGGCAAGCAAAGAGGGTGAGGGATTGCTGATATCCCCGTTCATCGTACCGGCATCATTCGCCATTTCGTTTCTCCGTCATCCGTTTTAACCATCCAGGGAAATAGTCACTGGTTGCCACGCTGGCGGCCTGGGGGGCACCGGCAGGAAGATTTTCTCCCTTCGGCATGCTGTGCAGAGCGGTTACGTGTCCCGGCGCGACTCCCACCACCAGCCACGTGTCGTTGACTTCGATCAGCACGACGCGCTCCCGCTGGCCGACAGCAGAACCCCCGATGACCTTCAACACCCCGGCGGCGCCTCGCGGCATGCCGCCGAAGCGCCGTAACAGCCAGGCGCACCCTGCCATGACGGCAAGCACCAATCCAAGCCCGAGCATGACCTGAAGCATGCCGCCATCGGTGGCGGAAGACGGCGCATGCGCGGTCTGCCCGGCAGCATGAGCGGACAAGGAGCAGCAAACGGAATAAAAGGCGGGGATGAAGCGCCTCGATGCCATCGACGCCGCAGGCGCCCTAAAACGATCAGTGTCTGGAGTATGCATTTATTCGTCCTGAGGAAGGGAATCGAGTATCGATTGTCAGCGATTCAGCTTCCGGATGCGCTCGCTCGGCGTGATGATGTCGGTAAGACGGATGCCGAACTTATCGTTGACCACCACCACCTCGCCCTGGGCAATCAGGTACCCGTTCACCAGCACATCCATCGGTTCGCCCGCCAGCCCATCCAGTTCGACCACCGACCCCTGGGCGAGCTGCAGCAGGTTTTTGATGGCGATCTTGGTGCGTCCCAACTGCACCGTCAGTTGCACCGGGATATCCATGATCAGGTCGATATCGTTATGGATTTCCGTTTTTGCCGGGCTGTTGAACTGCTCGAAAATTTGCTGTGGGGCATTGCCCGTGGCGTGGAATGGCGAGTCACCCGCATTTTCCCGCCCCTCCATCAGCTGGGCAGCACTGGCATTGCTTGCTTGCATATTCATCTCCTTGATTTCCTGTGTAAAAGGCCGTTTGGACAGATTGCGGCGTTCCATGATCATTCGTTGCTGGCCGAGCCCAGCATCCTTTCCATGCGCAGGGCATAGCGGCCATTGGAAATGCCGTAACGGCAATCCATCACCGGCACGCCGTCGACGCTTGCGGTGACGAATTCCGGCATATCCAACGGGACGACATCGCCAACTTGCATGTTGAGTATCTGGTCGAGCGTCACCTGGATATTGGCGAGGTTGACCAGCATGGTGACTTCGGCGGCCTGTACCTGTTTCGATAGCCGGCCCACCCAGCGTTTATCCACTTCGAGCGATTCGCCCTGCATGCTGCTGGAGAGGAGGTCGCGGATCGGCTCGAGAATGGAATAAGGAATGCAGATGTGCATTTCTCCTCCCGCCGAGCCGAAATTGATCTCGAATGTCGTGGCGATGACAATTTCGTTGGGAGTGGCGACATTGGCGAACTGGGTGTTCGTCTCGGCCCGCACATACTCGAATTCGATGGGATAGACCGGATTCCAGGATTTCCCGTAGCTGTCGAACACCAGGTTGAGCAGGCGTTGGATGATACGCTGCTCCGTCTGAGTGAAATCGCGGCTCTCGATTTTGGCCTCGGCACGGCCATCGCCGCCAAACAGGTTGTCCACCACGAGAAATACCAGGGCAGGATCGAAGACGAACAGCGACGTGCCGCGCAATGGCTTTACATGCACCAGGTTCAGATTTGTCGGAACCACCAGGTTGCGTACGAACTCGCTGAATTTGATCACTTGGACAGGACCTACCGATACATTTCCGCTGCGCCGCATGAAATTGAACAAGCTCAGGCGCAGCAGTCTCGCGAAGCGTTCGTTGATGATCTCGAGAGTCGGCATGCGGCCGCGAACGATGCGCTCCTGCGCGGCAAGGTTGTAGGGCCGGAATTTCGCGCCCAGCTTGCGTTGTTCCGGCGCCTCTTCGTCGGCGACGCCCGCGAGAAGCGCGTCGACTTCTTCCTGCGAGAGAAAATTGGTGTTCATGGGATTGTTACTGGATAACGAACGAGGTGAAAAGTACGCTTTGGATGCGCTGTTCCGCGGCACCCTCCCTGAATGGCTGCCTGATCTCGGCAGCAAGCTCGGCAGCAAGCTTTTTCTTGCCCTCGATCCCCAGGATTTCCGATGCCGATTTGCCGGAAAGCAGGAGAACGATACGATTCCGCACTTCCGGCATATGAAGCTTGATCGAATCCGCCGCCGGGGCATCATCCACTTTCAAGGTCAGATTGGTTTGCAGATGCTGCTCGTCCCCCTCGGAACGCAGGTTCACGGTAAAAGTATCCAATGTGACGAAAACGGGGGGCTGCTCTGCTTTCCTGGCGTCTGCGCCATCCTGCGGCCGGTTCATGTACCAGGCTGCACCGCCTCCCGCCGCAGCAAACCCCAGGATTGCAGAAATCGCGATCATTGCTATTTTCTTGCCGCCGGATTTTTTCCCCGCGCCGCTTTCACTGTCGGTTTTTCCTCTCACCGCTGATCTGGTTGCCATGATTTACTCCATTGCAAAGTGTGTGAAACGAATTATCGAGCCACCAGCCCGTAGCCGATGCGTCAAACAGAAGGCAAAAAGCGGGTCATCTCGGATTTTTCGGGATTGGGATGACCCTCCCCGCGGGGTGATGGGCGGGGAAGACCAAATGAAGGAAGTCGAAAGAAGAGTGAGAAAGGAAGAAGGGAGAAGCGGAGAAAGCATGGTGAAGCCGGCAGCTCCCAGCACCCTGCGGCCAGCGGTTCAGCGGCTGGCAGCGCTATGCGAAAATATCCACCAGCCTGCTTTTCCCGCCGGGGTTGCTCGCTATCATTCCATGGCCATTCCCCTGCCCCGCCGGGCTCTCGCCTTGGGAATAACGCGAGCCGGGCCGATGCTGCCGCTCGAAACCCTGCTGCTGCGAACCGTCGCCGCCGCTGCTGACGGTCGCGCCCCCCAGGCTGATGCCGCTTTCCGCCATCATTTCCCTAAGGCGGGGCAGCGCCGCTTCCAGCGCCTGCCTCACATCCGCATGCTGCGACACAAACGTTGCGGTGGCCTGATCGTTGCTGATGGAAAGCGTCACCTGCAATGGCCCGAGATCGGGCGGATTGAGGCTCAGCTCCGCAACCTGCTCCTGGCTGGAAACCATCCACAAGACTTTCTGGCCTAATGCATCGTCCCAGCCGCTGGCGCCAAGCGGCGTTTGCAGGTCCTGCATGACGGAAATGGCGGTGCTGGAACCAGTGTCCCCCATGGCGAATCCGCGTTCCGCCGGCTGCGCCATGAAGCTCGCCTGGGGCGCGGCGGACAACGATGGCGGTGGAGGCTGGGATCCCGCATCCGTTACGATTGCGCCCTGTTTTTCGGGTTTGTCCGCCACGCCCGAGCCTGGCATATCGAACTTGAAATCGTTGCGCTGCGCGGCATCCGGTTTACCCGCGTCCGTCCTGTCCATCTTATCCGCCCTATCCGGCTTGTCCATCCTGCCGGCGTTCTCCTCCACGTTGGGAAGAGCGCTCTGCTTTCCTTTCGCCGGCAGCGCCGGAACAGCTTGCGCAGTTTGTGCAGCCTGTGCTATCTGACTCATCTGTATGGCCGGAGCGGGGTTCCCGCCGGCAGCGATGCCGGCCGCCACGCTTCTCTCGCCTGTGGCGGCATCGGCCGCATCGGCTGTACCCCTTGCAACCCCTGTGCCGCCTGCACTGTAGCCACCGATCCATGGAAAGATATCCGCTCGCCCCGTTTCTTCCTTGCCCGGCCGGGCCGAAACAGGATTGGCGTCGTCCGGCCCGCCATCCCGTGCCCCGCTTCGGGTATTGGCGATCCGCGAATCCACGGCGGCAGGAGCCGGAGCGGGAAAAAATTGCGTATTGCCAAGGCTTGCCAGAAGTCCCGCAAGGGAATCGGCATGATTCTCCTCCGGAGACTCCATGCTTTCCTTATCCATCCGTGCGGCGGCTGCCGCGAAACCCGCCCTTGCCGCATGCTTCGCCGGAGCCCCTTCCGCCACGGCAACGGCTGGCTCGGGGGGAAGTGCCGTATTTTTCATGGAGGTATCCGAAACAGTACCGGAACTCATGGCGCCGGACGATATGGACGACAGGGATGATAGGGGTGCGCCCCCCTCCTCCTTATCGTGCATTTCACCTGCCAGCACCTTGCTGAAACTGGGTACGGAGGCGGCCTCGCTTCCTCCATTGCTGGCTGCGGCATTGCCGGCAGATGAACCGGGTGGCGAAGAGGGTACCGCTGCGGTTGGGGTGTTTTGCAACATGGAGGGATTGAGCATGGCTTTATTCCTGTTTATTTCTGTTTATTGCCGTGTTTGCATTCGAATGCTGCAGCGAAACTCATGGCTCAGTGCATCACGCCGGAACGCACCAATGCGCTGGCGTGTTCATCCGTTTCCTTCTGCTCATGCCGCGCAGTGCGCTGCTCCTGCGCGCGTGCTTGGCGCTGTGCCAGCGTGCCGTATGATTTCAGCGTCCGCTTGGCAGATTGCCACGCAACCTCGCTCGCCTCCACGCGCTGCCGCATCAAGGCCACCATTTCACGCTGCTGAACAATGGCGGCATCGAGCTTGTCCAGAAAATCCTGGTAGTTGCGCCAGTCCGATGCGGTTATTCCCTGCTGCATCGAAGCCTGGAAGCGCGCAAGGTATTCGCTTCGATACTGGATAAGCACGCCGAGCTTCGCTTCCATGTCCAGGCCCTGCGCATTCACCGCGCCCAGGCGCCTGGCGGCCTCATCGGTCCGCAATTGCGCAAGTTCCATCAATGTATCCAGGGCAGAGTGTTTTGTCATTTTCGGTCAAGGCTCGGTTGAAAAGTATCAAAGGATGGGTGTCAGGTCTGGCTCGATTCAACTTCAGCTGTTTTGCTGGGCGAGCAGCGCGCTCAGCCTGGCTGTGCTTTCCGCATGTTCGGCACGCTCGAATATCCCTTGCTGAAGGAATGCCTCCAGCCTGGGGTGCAGCAGGATGGCCTTATCCAGCAGCGGATCGCTCCCCTGCGCATAGGCGCCGACACTGATCAGGTCGCGTGAACGCTGGTAGCGTGAATAGAGTTGCTTGAAAACCCGCACCTGCTCGAAATATTCGGGCGAAATCAGGCTGGTCATGGCGCGGCTGATCGAGGCTTCGATGTCAATGGCGGGATAATGGCCGCTTTCGGCAAGCTGGCGCGACAGCACCACGTGCCCATCCAGAATGGCACGCGCGGAATCGGCAATCGGGTCCTGCTGGTCATCCCCTTCTGTCAGGACTGTGTAGAATGCGGTGATCGAGCCGCCTCCCCTGGCGCCGTTGCCGGTGCGCTCCACCAGTTGCGGCAGTTTGGCGAACACCGACGGCGGATAGCCTTTGGTCGCCGGGGGTTCGCCGATCGCCAGGGCTATTTCGCGTTGCGCCATGGCGTAGCGGGTCAGCGAATCCATGATCAGCAGGACATTTTTTCCCTGATCGCGAAAATACTCCGCGATGGAGGTGGCATAGGAAGCGCCCTGCAGCCGCATCAACGGCCAGGTATCCGCTGGCGCCGCCACGACTACCGAACGCGCCAGCCCCTCTGGACCCAGGCTTTGCTCGATGAATTCCTTGACCTCCCGCCCTCGTTCTCCGATCAATCCCACCACGATCACATCGGCGCTGGTATAGCGCGCCATCATTCCCAGCAGCACGCTTTTTCCCACGCCGGATCCGGCAAACAGGCCCATGCGCTGTCCTCGCCCGACGGTAAGCAGCGCGTTGATGGCGCGCACGCCCACGTCCAGTACCTGGCGGATGGGTTCCCGGTCGAGCGGGTTGACGGGTTTGTTGGCAAGCGGGGCTTCCCGCGCGGCCCTGAGCGGGCCAAGGCCGTCCAGGGGGCGTCCCGCGCCATCCACTACCCGCCCCAGCAGACCCTCCCCCACCGGGAAGTGCCGCACACGGTCGGATGCGCGGCGGCGGGGAAGTCCTGGGGCGCCAGGAGCCGGAAGTATCGACGCGCTCTCCCAGGGAATCACCTTGGCGCCAGGACTCAGCCCGAAGATGTCATCGGTCGGCATCAGGTACAGCCGGTCCCCGTTAAAACCGACTACCTCCGCTTCCACCCGGTTGCCGTTGGGCATCAGCACGGTGCATCCGCTGCCCACCGCGAGCCGCAGGCCCACCGCTTCCATCACCAGCCCGGCAACGCGGGTAAGGCTGCCCGAGCGCTGGAAGGGTTCCGTGGCTGCTACGGCATTGCCGCAGCTCTTGAGAAAACTGCCCCACTGTTCCGGGTGGGATTGCATAGCGGCGGGCATGGTCATTCCAGCCACCCGCTATTCTGTCCCAGCGCCTGCGCAATGCGCTGCCAGCGGCTCTGGAGCGTGGCGTCGACATGGCTGTTGCCCGTCCTGATCCGGCAGCCGCCGCGCTCCAGTTGCGGATCAATGCTGATCACGCAATCGTTGAGCTCCTGGTTCAAGTGCTCGCGCACCAGCGCGGCATCGTCAGGATGCAGGGAAATCTGGGGCGGCTGTCCGAACGCCGACTCCTCGCGAATGATTTCACGCACTACCGCCAGCACGATCTCTGGCTTGACCCGCAACGCCTCGCGCACCATTTGCCGGGAAAGGTCCAGCGCGAGGGCAAGCAATTCGCTGGAAATGTTCTGGTCGGCCTGCGCCAGCGCCTGGCTGAACCCGCTTAGCAGCGCCTGCAGGCTGGCCGCCGCCTCCGCCGCGCGCCCGCGGCCGATCTCATAGCCCGCTTCGTGTCCGGCCTTCATGCCTGTCTCATACCCTGCGGCATAACCCTCCTGCTGCGCCTCGCGGTTGATTCTTTCAATCTGCTCCACCGTGGGCAGAACAGCCGCCGGCGGCGGAGCGCTTTGCTGGTCCGGCCGCGGTCCGGGCGCGGTAGAAAAGGGATCGTCCAGCGCGTCCATCTGCCAACGCTGATACGTGGCCAGTTTTTTTCGCGGGATAATATTATTGATCATGATGGCTGTTCAACCTTTGTTACTTCGATAACGATATCGACGCGCATCGGCCTGCACCGAAGATGCTCATCAAATGTAGGTCTCCTCGCCCTTGCCGCGGAAGATGATGGTGCCTTCCTCAGACAGGCGCCGCACGATCTGAAGTATGTGCTTCTGCTGCGCCTCCACGGCGCTTACCCTGACCGGCCCCATCACTTCCAGATCCTCGCGCAATATTTCCGCGGCCCGGCTCGACATATTCCTGTATATTTTTTCACGCAGATCCTCGGGCGCTCCCTTCAATGCAACGGCAAGCGTTTCGCTGGGAACTTCGCGCAGCACCAGCTGGATTCCCCTGTCGTCGATATCAAGCAGGTTTTCGAATACCACCATCTGGTCCATTATCTTCTGCGCCAATTCCGGATCGTGCTCGCGCAGGTTGTCGAGCACCGAAGTTTCAGCGGCACTACCCATGAAATTGATGATCTGGGCAGCCGTGCGGATGCCTCCGACCGGGCTTTTGTTCAGGCTTTCGCTACCCGACAGCAGATCGGTGAGCACGTCGTTGAGTTCCCGCAGCGCCGAAGGCTGTATTCCTTCCAGCGTTGCGATGCGCAGCAGCACATCGTTGCGCATCTGCTCGGGAAATTCTCCCAGGATTTCGCTTGCCTGGTCGCGATCCAGGTGCACCAGGATGGTGGCGATGATTTGCGGATGCTCCGCCCGGATGAGCTCGGCGACGGAGGGCGAATCCACCCATTTGAGACCCTCTATGCCGCTGGTGTCGCTGCCTTCGAGAATGCGGCTGATGATGTCAGTGGATTTCTCTTCCCCCAGCGTGCGATGAAGAACCGCGCGCGCATAATTCTCGGGATCCATGATCAGCGTGCCAAGCTTATCCGAGGCCCGCATGCAAAAATCGGTAATGACGCTGTCCACCTGGTCCCTGCTGACGTTCTTGAGTTTCGCCATGGCGGTGCCCACCTTTTGCACCTCGCGCGGGCTGAGATGCTTGAGAACTTCCACCGCCTCATCTTCCCCCAGTGACAGGAGCAGGATGGCGCTTTTCTGTATGCCTTCTTCATTCATGGCTGGTTACCCATTGTTTGACCACGCCCGCCACGACTTTCGGATCATCTTTCGCCAGCTGGCGCGCCAGCATCAGGTTTTGTTCATTTCGGGAAAGCTGGGCCTGCCTGAATTCGTCCGTCAGTGAAATGGGTTCGTCCTCCTTATCTCCCTCTTCCGCCAGCGCCGGAACCGGCTGGTCTGCCGGCTGGCTCATGCGCCGCAGCGCGGGGCGAAGCACGCCCAGGACCAGGTACAGGATGAGTGATCCGATCAGCAGAAGCTTTCCGCCCTGCATGGCAAGATCGATGACTTCAGGTTGCTTCCACAGCGGCAGTTCCGGCACCTCTTCCCGCGCCAGGTCGGTGAAGGGGCTGTTGGCTACGCTCAGCGTATCTCCGCGCTCCTTGTTGAATCCCATGGCATCCTTCACCAGATCGGTGATTTGCGCCTTCTCCGTTTCATTCAGGGGCTGGGTGGTCACGTCTCCTTTTTCATCCGTGACGCGGCGGTAGTTGACGACCACGGCAGCCGACAGGCGCTTGATTCCCCCCACGGGCTTGCGCACGTGCTGGATCGTTTTATCCACCTCGTAGTTGGTCGTTGCATCCTTGCGCGAATTGACAGGCGCGGGGGTGCCCTGCCCGCCTGCGGGGGCGGTGCCGGCCGCGCCGGACTGAGGGCCGTTGGCGGACTTGGCAGCCGCGGTGGTGATCGGTGCGGTTGCGGGACTTGGAGGCTGATTGGAAAGCGCGCCGGGCACGCCGCCGTCAACCTGTCCCGCCACGGTCGTCGATTCGGAAGTCTGACGGCTGCGCAGGGTGGAGTTCGCCGGATCCTGATTGGGCTTGTACAGTTCCGCCAATTGCTCGGTGTGAGCAAAATCCACGTCCGCCGTCACCTGCGCCCGCACGTTTTCCAGCCCCACGATGGGAATCAGGATCGCCTCGATGCGCTTTACGTAGCTTTGCTCCAGGTCGTGCAGGTATTTCAGCTGATTCGGGTCGAGACCTGTGGATGGGTTCGACTCATCCAGCTTGCTCAGGAGGGCGCCGTTCTGATCCACGACAGTGACATTTTTGATCGGCAAATTCGGGACGCTGCTGGAAACCAGATGCATGACAGCGTTCACCTGCTGCGGATCGAGGGTGCGCCCTGGATAAAGATTCACCAGTACGGAAGCACTTGGTTTCTGTTGCTCGCGCATGAACACCGATTGTTTTGCCATGGCGAGGTGAACCCGCGCGCTGCTGACGGCAGCCAGGGACTGGACCGAGCGGGCCAGCTCGCCTTCCAGCGCGCGCTGGAAATTGACTTGTTCGAGAAACTGGCTCGTCCCGAATTTCTGGTTTTCCATCAGTTCGAACCCCACCAGCCCACCCTTGGGCAGCCCCTGCGAAGCCAGCTTGAGACGGGCATCATGCACCTCGCTGGCCGGAACCAGGATGGCGCCCCCGCCTTCCACAAACTTGTAGGGAACGTTCATTTGCTGCAGCGAAGCGATGATCGCACCGCCGTCGCGGTCGGAAACATTGCTGAACAGCACTTTGTAGTCCGGGGTCCGGCTCCACATCCAGCCGCCGCCGAGCAACGCGACAATGGCGGAAATAGCCAGCATCAATCCCAGTTTTTGCTGGCTGGACAACCTGCCCAGCATGCCCAGCGGGCTGCTCGCAACTTGTGAAGCGCTTATCGCTACCGCTTCCGCCCCTACCGCCATGACGTTCTCCCCTTCGAAATTGACTGGATATGAATCAGAAATAAATCGATGCTGAATTCCATGCTCGGCTATTGCGATATCGCTGCGCTCGTGAATGACTGCATTATCAATATTCGCGGGGATATCAAAGCAGGGAAAAGAGGCGGGTTTGCGGCGCTTTTCATTGCAAGGGACAGCCGCAGGCACTGCTATTGTGCCGCCATGCAACAACCAGCAATAGCGTGAACGACAGCGGAGGCCGCATCATGGATGTATCGAAGATGGATTCAATGCTTGCGCAGTTGAAAGCAGGAGCCGCGCTGGCAGCAGGCAGGCCTGCCCCGCTTTCCGCTTCCAGGATAGCTTCAGCAGGAGTGAATGAAGCGCAGGGAGGGATAGGAGGGGCCGGGGGCGTCGGCGTGGATTTCACCAGCGTTCTGAAAAAATCGCTGGACCAGGTCAATCATACCCAGCAGCATGCTACCAGGCTTGCACGGGATTTCGAGATGGGCGCACCGGGCGCGAACCTGACCGATGCCATGATTTCCTTGCAGAAGGCGAACATTTCCCTGCAATATACCCTGCAGGTGCGCAACAAGATGGTCGCCGCATATCAGGACATCATGAACATGCCGGTATGAGGTCTCCGTCATTCCAGACCCCGCACCGGCGGAGATTTGTTCAGCGCTTCCCTAACCTTCGACGTGAAGCGCTTTCAATTCGTCCGGCAGATCGCGCTCTATCCGGTAGGTGGCCGTCAGCCGCGCTTCTCCATCAGGAAGGACTTGCGCCACGTCCGTATCCGCGTTGGTTGTTTCGACGCATACGAAGCGCTGGTAATCGTCGTCCTCGAGATCGCCCATTTCCGCAGAAATCTTCTCCCAGGGATTCCACACGACAGCGGTGTGACTACCTCTGGAAGCAATGCATATCCTGCGATCCAGGGCAGCATCATCGATGACAAGTTCACTGCTCCCGTTACGGTAGATGCGATCCACTTCCCTGTTTATAGTGATCGGCCCGGATTGCAGCTTGCGTGCGCCCTTGTCGGTCTTGTCGATATATTCGGTATTTTCCAGCCCCAGGACAGCTATCCGGCTGATATGCCCTACCTTGAAATAGGTATGAAGCGCCTGAGTGATCGAAAAAGGCTGGCCGCCAGCATTGCGCGTGATCAATTCCAGGCGCAGCGACTTCCCCACCGTGATTTCCAGTTGCAGCATAAATGCGTTCGGCCAAATATCCCGCGTTTCCGCGCTATCGGCCAGCCCCAGTGTCACCTTGCTCTCTTCACTGGAAATTGCTTCAGTGTGCATCACTTCCCAGAACCGGGTGCGCACAAATCCATGCGCCGGCCGGCCCTTCCCTTCCGGATCCGGACCAAACCAGGGCCAGCAAACAGGACTTCCCCCCTTGATGCTTTTGCCGGGAGCATAGTAGGCCAACTGGCTGAGGAACATCAGGTTGTGCTGCTCATTGGCTGGTTGAAACGATAATACCTGCCCGCCATAGACCGAGATGACGGCGCTGGCACTGTCATTGCTGACCTTGATGAAAGGAAAGCCGGCGGGACCTTCGACAACCTTGATCTGGTCATCGATGCGATGGTCGATATTCAATTGCTCGATATCCATGATTCTGCCTGGCGCCTCCAAGTCGCCTTCTTCCTTATGCGGCGGCTCCGCCGCGGATGCCCCCCGCCGGGTTGATCGGGTGATCGGGATATTCCTGTTTTAAAGCGGAAATGAAACGCGACGCCGTGAATGAATGTGCAAATGAAGCCAGCCCCGGCAGCCACCCGTGCGGCGTTCGGGAACCGCATTGCGCGGCGTAATCCAATGCGATGATAGCACGCAAAAATTCCATTGAGGAAAGGCAGTGGAGAAGATTTTGGCAGAGGATCAACGAAGCAGGATGAGCCGGGGAATGGCGTCTTCGTCCGCCCATACCAGGGCATTCTGCCTGAATTCCCTGCCCAGCCGGATCGCTGTTTCCAGATCCAGCCCCAGCACGAGAAAACTCTTTTCTCCCGGCCATGTGCCGATGGAATCGCTGCTCTCCCCATCGATGATCTCTTCCGGCCGGGCACAATAGTGCATCAGCCTGTCCCGCAGCCGGGCGCAAGCCGCAAGGTTCTCCTCGTGGCCATGCGGCATGCTCAAGGGATTGCATGCCGTGATGAATGCCGCGCACCGATGGCCGGAAGCAGCGAAAAGCTGCGATAGCGCTGCGGAATACTCATCTACATGCAGGACGAATGCGCTATCGAACGCGTTATCCGGGCTTGCGGCCACTGTTCCTCCTCCCGTCGCCGCCGATGGCGCCGCTGGCATGACCCAGTAGCCAGCGGAACGGTAGGCACTGATGAGCCTCGTGGGAATGGCGGATCGTGCAGGTTGCGTAGGCCGGATTAGTGGAGCGTAATCCGGCAGCGGCAATTCATTCTTCATTCATATGGGCGCATCGCTTTTTCCGGATTCATTACATATGCGGGTTCATAGCTCAGCGAGGATTTGTTCAGCGCTTCCCTAGCCTCCACGTACCAATTCAACAGTCACCTCGTTCTGGCACAATCCCTCGCGCTCGAACAAACTGACATTCTGCAACGTGGTTCGCGCGATGCTGGCAAGCGCTTCAGCAGTAAAGAATCCCTGATGGCCGGTGATCACAACATTGGGAAATGTCAGCAGGCGCTCGAATACGTCATCCTGCCGCACCTGGTCGGATAAATCGCGGAAGAACAAGTCGCCTTCCTGCTCATAGACATCCAGACCAAGGTAGCCGATCCTGGATGCTTTCAGTCCCTCTATCACCGCGCGGGTATCGATGACCGCGCCGCGGCTCGTGTTGATCAGCATTACGCCGCGCTTCATGCGCGCAATCGCCGCGGCGTCGATCAGATGATGCGTTTGCGGATTGAGCGGGCAATGCAAGGTAATGATATCGCTGCCGGCATAGAGTTGTTCCAGCGGCACATACTCAACGCCCAGACTGATGCAATCGACGCTTGGCTGGGGATCGTGGGCCATCAGGCGGCAGCCGAAACCATGCAGTATCTGCGCCACCGCGCTGCCAATATGCCCGGTGCCGATGATGCCGGCAGTTTTTCCGCGCAATTCGAAGCCAAGCAACCCCTGCAGCGCGAAATTGCCGTTGCGCACCCGGTTGTAAGCCTGATGCAGATAGCGGTTGAGCGCCAGCATCAGGGCGACTGTATGTTCCGCCACGGAATACGGCGAATAGGCAGGTACGCGTACCACGCGGAGCCCAAACCTGCCCGCCGCTGAAATATCGACATTATTGAATCCCGCGCAGCGCAGCGCGATCAGGCGCGTGCCCTGCCCCGCCAGTGCTTCCAATACCGGGGCATCCAGTGTGTCATTGACGAACGCGCACACCGCGGGAAATCCCGCCACCATTTGCCGCGTCTCCTGGCAGAGGTGCGAATCGAAGAACGCCAGTTCATGCCCGGAGTCGCGGTTGGCATCCGACAGAAACTGGCGGTCGTAGGACTGGGCGCTGCACACGGCGACTTTCATTCAGGCTCCTTTCCTGCTTTCCCCCGCATTGTCCGGCGAACAAAAAAACAGCACCATCCAGCGGCAAACAGAACGATTGTCATGATTGTCATATCTGCGAAAAATCAGCATGCCTGCGAAAGCAGGTATCCAATTATATACGCAAGCCCAAAGTGGCGAAATTGCACTACCGCCTTGTGGCATTCCCTTCGCAGCAGGCGGATCGCGCCTGGATCGGAGGACATTTGACCGAACCAAAGGAACAAAAAACGCAGCAATCGCCGGGGCGGGGACGCAACAGCGCCTTGCAGCCGCTGCACTCATAATAGTACTGGCATGCGTTCGTCGGCATAAGTTCTTTCTTCGCGCACCCGCAGCGAGGACATGTCAATACGGATTCCAGGACGGGGACATTCGGATGATGGTCTTGAGACAAGATGCGAGACATGATGCGCCACGGAGTTTTCAAGGACATGATATCGATGAACGGCAGCCGTGTATTCATTGGTTTGAATCGCATCGATATTTTCCTGTAGTCTTGTAGTCCTGTAGTCCCATGTTTTGCCGACGATCCGGGGCCTTCACTATCCTGAATTGCTTAAATCCACAAGCCTCCCCATCTCGGCTATCATGAGTAAGGGATGGATAATTTGTTCATCAATGAAACGATTTGCTGCAAACGGAGGAAGGGAGATGAGGATTTTCGTTCAAAGGCAGGCCGCGCCTCAACCACCCCTTCCCTCCTCCTTTTTCCGTCCTTCTCCCGCGGCGGCAAGCCCTCGCGAACCACGCGATCTCATTCTGCGCCTGCAGCGCACGATGGGCAACCAGGCGGTGCGGCGCATGTTGGGCTCGCATGCCGGATCGCCTCGCGGCAAACCGTCGGGCAGCATGAACATTACAGCGAGGCCTGGCCGGCAAGTTGTGGCCAGCGATCCGGCGCAACTGGCTGAGCGAGCAGGCATTCAAGGCAGTTTTTTGGCGAAATCGCCCGCCACGGTCATGCGCCAACCTTCCGATCCCGCTAAAAAAGGCGGCGAGCCCAAGCCGGAAAGCAAACCGGTGGATCGTGAAAAGATGATCAAGGCGCTGTGCGTGAATGAACCCATAGACGATGCGCACGCACGCTGCCAGTTCACCAGCGAGCAGTTGAGCGTGGCCAGAATCATCAAGGAGCACGCCCTGCGCAGGTGCACACGGGCAATTTCCGCCATCAACATGCCCGGCAATGAAGACCGGGTGAAGCAGCTCGCCCGGGATTATTTCAACCTGAATGTCAAGCTGAGCGACAAAACAAAAAAGACATTCATCCGCAGCATCCAGGCGGTCGCAGACAAGCTGAGCCAGTCGCCCATCGAATGCGGCAACTGCCAGGACAAGCATTGCAATGATAATGCCATTGCCCACGTGGACGAAGCGCGGACATTCCTGGTCTTATGCCCCTTGTTCTTCAACAGCGACATGACCAAGCTCGCCACGGCTCCGCGCGTGCTGATACACGAAGCCGGGCATCTCGCAAACCTGGATCAGAACACCAGCCTCAACGAGGAATTCTATTGCTTTCAGGCGGCAACCAAGGATGAAAAATGCCCGCTGGTCGATGCCATCCATAATGTGGACGCCTGGTCTCACTTCATCAACGAGCTGTCGTTCACCATTTGATAAAATTCCCTGAAAAGAATGGGGACAATCCGGTATTGCCATTATCGGCGGTGGCGGCGCCGTGACGCGGGTGAAAATTGAATGAAAGAAGATTATTGGCTGGATCGCTGGAAGCGGGGCGAGACCGCGTTTCACCAGGACGAGATCAATCCGTATTTAAGCCAATACTGGCCTGAACTCGGCCTTGTGCCGGGGAGCATGGTTTTCGTGCCGCTGTGCGGCAAAAGCCGGGATATGCTGTGGCTGCGAGCGCAGGGCCACCCCATTTTGGGCATAGAACTGAGCAACGTGGCGGCTGAGGCATTTTTCGTGGAAAACGGCCTCGCGCCGAAGCGTATTCGCAGCGAAAAATTCGACTGTTACGAAGCGGATGGCATCCGCATCCTGTGCGGCGATTTTTTCGACCTGGACAAAGCGGAACTCGCGAGCGTCCACGCCATTTATGATCGGGGAGCGCTGATCGCCCTGCCGCCCGAAACGCGCAAACGCTACGCGGCGCATCTGCTTGGCATCCTGCCCGCTCTGCCCGTGCAGCCCGCGTCACCCACCGTGCTCCCTGCCTCCGCGGTATCTTCCTCCATTCAAATGCTGCTGATAACACTCGATTATCCTGCCGGGGAAATGGAAGGGCCGCCATTCGCGGTTCCCCCGGAAGAAGTGGAAGCGCTCTACAAGAACAAGAAAAGCAAGGCGCACGCGGATATCCGCCTGCTTCTGCACGAGGACGTGCTGGAAGAAAACCCGCGCTTCCAGGAACGCGGCTTGAGCCGGCTGGCGGAAAATATTTTCCTGCTGAGATTCGAGGCTGGCGGCAGGCCTGGACCATGACTCGTTGATGGCCTGACGGGATGGAGCCTACGAAATTGCGGAAATGTATGTTTCAAAACGAACGGCCACCCTCTCAGATCCAATCCCCAAAACGGACATCCGTTTCGCCTTGGCGTCGCTACTCGCTCGCATCCTCCGCGAGCCGGCGGTGAAACTTCGCCATATTGCTGTTTGCCTCCGCGCCTTCCTCGTATACCCGCACCATGGCTTCGGTATGTTCCTGCAGGTCTTCCGTGCGGCGGCCATAATAATAGCCGTGCTGCGTGTATTCATTCATCATGTTCCTCTCCACCTTCGCCTTTGCCTGCATTCTTTTCGCCGCGTTCTCGTAGTACTGGGCCAGGGCGCTGTGGTCGGCCCTGGTCCTGGCATTGCGGATTGCACTGCTCATGTCCGTGGATTGAGGATCGGTATGCGCGCAGGAAACAAGCAGGCCAAGAGCGAACAAGGTTGCGATAAGACGTTTCGATTTCATTATCAATCTCCAGGGACAGGCAACAAGATAACTTCATGACTGATTTCGACAATGCCGCAGCACTGAAAGTAACCTGCACTCCGGTGCCAGGTCCATCGTTCACCGCCGTCGCGGCACGGTTTTGCAGGGATATTTACAGCGAAACCCTCGACCCAACTCGTTGTATTGATGCCAGCAGGTGCGGCAATTTGTCGCATATAAACGTCATAAATTATATTACACTACGTAAATAACTATATATGGAATGTGGTCTTTTGCATTGAATTATAGTTTGAAAAAAAGAAAATTTTTCGGAGCGGGACGGATGAATCAGTCGAAGACCCTGCCGGGATTGCTTGCAATCTCCGCTTTTGCCATTTGCACCAGCGCGGAGGCCGATCACGGCTCCCTGGGGTTTGGTATCGGTACCGCCTCCCCGATCATTACCCAGACTGGCATAACGCTTCCTGCCGGAATGTGGGCCGGAGGCCTCATTACGCAATTTACGAGTTTCAACAGCGCTTCGGATTCCCTGCTTCTCAATTTGAAAAATAATGCGATTGATGATGCCCATGGGGACGTTCACAGCGTGAAATCCCTTCTGGTCCCATCCGTGTTTGCCGCCTACGGAGTGACCGACAACCTGACCCTGGGCATCAGGCTTCCTTATGTTCAGCGTTTTGGCGTACGTTCGCCCAATGAAGATGGGGATGCCGTGGATAAACTGGGCAATCCGGGAGGTTTTGGCGGTGTCTCCCTGTTCGGTCAGTATCGTTTTTTTCATACCCCGGATCAGCTGAATCATTTATCTCTGGTAGTTGCGCTCAAGACCCCATCCGGCGCAACCCACGTCCAGACTAATCAAGGCGAGCGCTTCGAAACGCACCATCAGCCCAGCAGCGGATCATGGAATCCGGCGGTCGGCTTTTCTTTCACCCGCGCGATGGGAAAGTTTTCGCTGGATAGCAGCGTGCTTTATACGGTAGCGACCCAGGGGGCGCAAAAAACCGACCTGGGCGATACTTTTGACTATAACCTCGCACTTTCCTATGCTTTCGTCGGCGTGGCCAGAAACAATCTTTTTGTTGGCAGCAACAATGCGCCGTGGACAGCGGTATTGGAGCTCAACGGCATGTGGCAGGATCGCCAGAAAACTACTGGCCTGGTTGACCCCAATTCGGGTAGCAATACCGTTTATATTTCTCCCGGCATACGGTACGCCGGAGGCAAGCACTGGAATACCGCATTGTCGATAGGCACGCCGATAGTCAAGGACCGCAATGGCTACCAAAGCCCGCCTGATTACCGGATTACCTACCGCCTGGTTTTCGCATATTAGGGAAGCGCTGAACAAATTCTCGCTGAGCGCGTTGCTGGTAAAATCGGGATGATCACAAGGCGCGCGGCGAAGGTCGTAGCTGGGACTACGATGCCAAGGAGCGCAACGCGGTGGCTCCCCAGAGCGTGGCCCGAGGGGCCCCGCGAAGCGGGGATCGGGCAGCGTCGGGGATGCCAGACCGCGCTAAAGTATACATGGGGCGCCAGCAGCCCGCTACGGGGTCGCATCTTCCTTCGGAAGAAACTGCTCCGCCCTACGCGGTCTCGCCCGATTTTACCGCAACCCTTATGGGGCGGGGTTTTGCGAGCGGTCTGCCTTGTCAGGCTCCTGGCGAAGGGGATCAACCATTCGCGTCGTCGCCTTTCGCGCATCCCATCCCGCAAACCCACCGCCGCGCCAGTGGAGATTTATTCAGCGCTTCCCTAGCAAACAGCATGCAGTAGAATGATCGCGGAATATCCGGCCAATCTCCGTATGGCACTTTTTCCCCAGGGTGTACCTATCATGCGCAGCGGAAATAACAGATTTGGATTTCTTCTGATTTGCCTCCTGCTGCTCGGCACACTTGCGTTCAGTCCCGTCAGTTATGGAGATCACGACCGCCTGGAAGCAGGCCGGAGCGACTACTCGCACTATCCGCAGGGCGGGAGTTTGTTCGTGAGCGTCTTTTTTGGTTCGGATGGCCGGCTCTGGCGGATCGTGCCTGAGAAACAGTATGTATATGTCGATTACTCGACGGATCTCGGCAAAACTTTCAACGCGCCAGTGCGCGTGAACAACGACGCACTGCGCGTCAAGGCGAGCGGCGAGAACCGTCCTGGCATCGTGGTGGACGGCACAGGCAAAATCTACGCTACCTTTGCCGCAGAAGGGGCGCAGCCGATAGAACAGGTTTTCAGCGTTTCTACCGACGGTGGCCGCAGTTTTTCGACTCCCATGCCCCTGAGCAGCATGTCTTCGGAAGCAAACTCCTTTGAAGGCCGCCTCGCGATAGGGCCTTCCGGCCAACCATATGCATTCTGGCTTGACGAACGCGACCGCACTGACTGGAGGCAACCAGGCAATGCCATCTATTTCCGGGAGCTTGGCCCCGGAGACGGCAATCATTCCGTTGACCGGAAGCTTGCCGATACCGTTTGCGAATGTTGCCGTATTGCCGTGTCTTTCGATCATGCGGGATATCCTGTCGTGCTCGCCCGATTTGTTTATCCGGGCGACATGCGGGATTTGGGACTGGTCCAGCTTGGATCGGATGGAAGGCCGTTTTCGTCGCGCGCCACGCATGACCAATGGGAACTCAAGGGCTGCCCCGAACATGGACCTGCATTGTCGATAGGCAGCGATAACCACTACCATATCGCATGGTTCACCCAGGGAAGCGCCAGGCAAGGCTTGTTCTACGCCTTTTCATCCGATGGCGGCCAGCGCTTTTCGCAACCCCAGCCCTTTGGCACACCCGGAAGAATGCCAAGCCACCCCGACGTCCTGGCCAGCGGTAGAAACGTCTTCCTCACATGGGTGGAATTCGATGCCGAGAGAAGTCACCTCCTCTTCATGCGATCCGGCGATGGAGGCGAAACCTGGTCCTCCCCCGTTCAGGTTGCGGAAAGCCGGGCCAGCAGTGATTTTCCATTTCTGCTGACCGGCCCGCGGGGTGTTTTCATATCGTGGAACAGTAAAAAGGAAGGCTACCGGTTGATTCCCATCACCCCAGCCGCTTCTTCCAGCGACAGGTAAGCCACGGTCAGCCATTTCCCCAAACCATCTCCAGCTATTTCCCGGCTGCTTCCCCGTCCTCGGTTCCATGGGTGAGGCCAACCATAAAATACCCTTCTCCAAGACAGGGAATAGCGTATAATAAGAATCATTCTTATTATTATTAACAATAAGTTAACAAAAACACAACAATAAATTCACAATACCCGGAAGCCTGCAAGCAGCGCGAAAATTTTCCTCCTCGCGACCAGATCCGGTATGAATATCCATCGCCGCTAAGTTCGCCTGCATCAGCGGCATTTCAGCCAGCCGATCCCATTCCGGGCAAGCCAGCCAATTATTATCTGACTTGTCATGGGAGCAAGGGTTGTGACAACGGTTAAAAAAAGAAGCGCGCCTTATACGCCGGATTTCGTTTCTTTTTCCTCTTCGTTTCGTAGCGGAAAGCTATACGGTGGGGATTTGGGGAAATGAAATCCAGCAAGTTTTGCCTGATTCTGGTTGCGTTGCCCGTCGTGCTGTTTTCCTCCCTCGCGAAAGCGGTCGACCCTTTCGAGTTCCAGATTTACGGATATGCCACCCAGGGGAAAGGCAATTTCAGCCCGCAGCTTCTGAATAGTTTCGTTGCCTATGGGCGCAAGGAAGGAGAAGGTGGCACCTCCCCAACCTTTGCGAGCCAGAGCATGATGCGCACCGCCATTGAATTGGAGTATGGCCTCACCAACAAAATAGATGTGGCGTACTACATCAATTTTGCGCGTCCGGCCGGGGGGGATGTGCAATACGCCGGTTCAAAGCTCCGGTTTCGCGGACGAATCGCGGAGCAAGGCGTCTTGCCGGTAGACCTGGGGTGGTATTTCGAGGTGGAGCAATGGACTCCAAAAATCAACGATGACACGCTTGAACTGGAATTCAAACCAACGCTGCAAAAGGATTTCGGACCTTTCATCGTTATTGCCAACTTTCCATTCGAAAAAGTGATACGAGGCGAAAGCGCGAAAGAGCAATTGTTCGAGGTTGGCTACCTCACTGAGTTGAGCTATCAGAAAAACAAGCGGTTGCGCTATGGCATTCAGTTCATCGGCGGCCCGGGCGGAGTCAGAAATATCGACCCCTTGCGCGAGCAGCAGCATTACGTAATGCCGGTGGTCCATTTTGTCGCTCCCGGTGAAGTTCGAAGCACTGTCGGCATCGGTTTTGGCCAAACCCATGGTTCGGATCGAATAATCCTCAAGGCCAATTTTTCCTTTGGTGGAGGAAGAGGATACATATGGGATTGAAATCTCCTGCACGTGGGGTAATTCCGGTGAAAGAAAAGCATAGGAAGTTTCATCCTGATAGGACACTGGCCCTGCTTTAATCGATTCAATTTGGAGGCAATCATGAAAAACCTGGGAATGGGACTGTGGATACTGGCCGGTTCATGCCTTTTGCTGCCCAATGCAGCCATGGCGGACAATTATTTCGAAAATGCAGGTGGAAAATTTGCTACCGGCGCTGCCAATGCCGGTGGAGCGGTCCTGGAAATCCCGAAAAACATAAAGATAGCCAGTCTTGAGAAAGGGCCTCTCTACGGCATGACGGCCGGAGTGGTGGCGGGAGTCCTGCATACGATCGGGCGCACGGTGTATGGAGTCGTGGACATGGCGACATTCATGATTCCCACCAGTTCCATGGTTGATCCGGTATATGCCTGGACGGATTTTGACAGAATGACCACTTATAGGTCGGCCGTGCAAATGCGCTAGATAGTGTAGTCACGAGATATTTGTCCAGAGAGCGATACATCTGATTTGCACAGCGGCGAGGAAAGAGGCGGTATTTTTGGCGTATCTTGTGGCGATGCCGCGCCATCTCTTGAGATGGAGGAAAGCGTTTTCGACAAGATGCCGCAATTTATAGAGTTCTTTGTCGTAAAACCTTTGTGCTGTGCGGTTTTTCTTTGAGGGGATCACGGTTTCCATACCCTGTCTCCTTGCCTGTTCAATAATTGCGTTGCTGTCATAGCCGCGATCCGCCAGCAAATAATCCGCATCAAGTCCTTCGATCAGGCGATCAGCCTGCGTGCAATCCGCTGTGGTACCTTATTTGGCCACCGGCCAGGTCATGGGCCAGTTACACCGGCGTCATCGTGCCACCGAATTCCTGAAATTCCTGCGCACCATCGAGCAGAATGTGCCACCAGACCTGGCGATTCATCTGGTCATGGACAACTATGGCACCCACAAAACACCGTCGGTGCGCCCCTGGTTTGCGCGCCATCCGCGCTTTCACCTGCATTTCACGCCGACTTCCGGTTCCTGGCTCAATCTGGTGGAACGCTGGTTCGCGCTGCTCAGCGAGCGCCAGATCAAGCGCGGATCGCACCGCAGCACGGTCGAGCTCGAACGCGCCATCCGCGATTACCTTGCTGTCTATAACCAAAGCCCGACTCCTTTCGTCTGGCACAAGACCGCCGACCAAATCATCGCATCGGTCGGCAGATTCTGTAAACGAATTAATAACTCAGTACACCAAATAACGTAGTCACGAGATGAGAAATATGAGATTCTTATAAAGATGAAAGGATCGCACATGACACATTCACACCGCAGGCATGACATATCAGATGAAGTATGGGCGCTGCTTGAGACCCATTTGCCTGGCCGCCAAGGCGTTTGGGGAGGCATAGCTAGAGATAACCGCCAGTTCATCAATGCTGTTTTCTGGATTATGCGCACAGGCGCACCGTGGCGGGATTTGCCGCCGGATTACGGGGACTGGAGCAATACGCACCGCCGCTTTATCCGCTGGCGCGACAAGGGCGTCTGGGAAAGATTACTGGAAGCCCTGATTGACGATCCGGATTACGAATGGCTTATGATTGACGCCAGCCATTGCAAGGTTCATCCCCATGCCGCCGGGGCCAAAGGCGGAAATCAGGATATGAGCCGCACAAAAGGGGGCTCAACACCAAGATACATCTGGCCGTGGATGCGCATGGTATGCCGGTCAGAGTTCTTATCACACAAGGTACTACAGCGGATTGCACGCAGGCTGATCGCCTGATCGAAGGACTTGATGCGGATTATTTGCTGGCAGATCGCGGCTATGACAGCAACGCAATTATTGAACAGGCAAGGAGGCAGGGTATGGAAACCGTGATCCCCTCAAAGAAAAACCGCACAGCACAAAGGTTTTACGACAAAGAACTCTATAAATTGCGGCATCTTGTCGAAAACGCTTTCCTCCATCTCAAGAGATGGCGCGGCATCGCCACAAGATACGCCAAAAATACCGCCTCTTTCCTCGCCGCTGTGCAAATCAGGTGCATCGCTCTCTGGACAAATATCTCGTAACTACACTATCTAGTGATCGTTGGCAATTATGTCATCCTCGCAAAACGCCGTTTAAGCGTGCGAACCCGTGCGTGGGTCCGTGGACTGAATACGTGCTCGAGCCACTACCATTCGTTTCACGCTGGCCAATCCGCGAAATCGCCAGGACGGCGGCATCGGCCGATCCAACCGCTCACTGAAAACAAGGAAAGCCACTACGGCCATGGCGGCTAGGCGCCCCGATGGCAGCAACATAGGGAACAGCATCAACGCCCAGCAGGAAACCACGCACCAGACTCCGTGCGTCAAACCGAAACGCAGCACGGCGAGATCGGCAGTGGCGCCGAATGCGGCAAGTTCGGTATGCAAGTGACAGCGATTGAGAGCCCGCTGCTTGATAGGCGAAAACTGCCACACCACGGCAATCAGCGCCACGCCTGCTGCCGGCAAAAACGACATCGGAACCAGCAGTTTGACGGTGGTCTCGATTGCTAGCACTACGGCCCCAGCGGCCATCCACGACGCTGCATAACCCGCAACGAAGAGCGCCACGGCGCGCGCCCGGCGGTGCTTGAAGCTGCGTTGCCTCACGTATTGAATAGAAGGAATGAGCAGCGGCGCCATCATCGCCACCAGCATCAGCGCCCAGCCCGCAGCCTGCATCTGCGCTGCAGCGGAATTCCCGGCATGGAGGTGAGCGTGTCCCGCCATGCCGTACGGCTGCGCAATCAAGAGGACCCAAGTCGCCGCAGTGAGCAGCAGCACAGAATAGCGCACTCGTGCGAATTCCCGTGCTTCATATGTCATCGGCTACTTCGACCCTTCGCGATAAATACTGACCCGCCCGACAGTCACCTCTCCACTATCTGGAACCGGCGGTTGGGGCAGGATGGTGACGTGGATCGAATCGGTGTTGAACTCGTTTCTTAGATGCAGCGTATCCACGATGTCGGTGATTTCGAGGTTGAAATCTAGGCCATCGCCGGAATGCCCCTTATCCGTTCGACTGGCTAGGCGAAGCCCGAACAGTCCGACGGTTCCTGCCAGTAGTTCGGGATGACCAAGCGGATTGGTGCCTTTCGGCAGGTTGATATAGACATTGAGCGACACGGCGTCCTGGGTACCGCGAACATTTTCGAGGTACAGGTAGACTCGATCGGGGGGAGCGGCCTCGGATGGGGCGGCAAGACTCGCGATAACCTTGGCTCGAACCCGCGCCGCAAGCTTGACTATAGTTGCGGCGCTCGCGCCCTTGATGGGCAAGGCGCCTTCGTTTGCGCCCAACAGCTCCTCTTCCGCTCCGTGGTCCACAGGCTCTTCTTCCTTTACGTTTGCCGCCGCGGCGACAGCTCCCAGGCGGTTCAGCCGTTGTGAAAGCATATTAACGGCCGGGGCCAGTGCCGGCAATGTGTCATAGGTGTAATCCACCTTGCTCAGGCTATCCATCTGGCTAGGAATGTACACCCATGAACTGTTGGTAGGCAACGGCATCACAAACTCGCGCTGGCCCGACGCAGCAGGACCGTTGAGCCAAGCTGGATCGGTGGAATTCTTATTTCCGGCCTGGTTCCAGACAGCCCACATGCGATCGATATTGCAGTGATGCAAATAAAAGATCGGATCGAGTGCCGCAATACCCGGATCGCTCATCAGACCGTACGTGCCGTTCGGCAGACTCCCCCCGACAGCGCCGTGTACTTGATTGTGCGGATTGGATTCCAGGTTGCCGTTCAACCCTCTTCCATGGTTGAATCCCGTTTTCGGTCCGCCGAACCCGGGCTTGGCGGTTTTCGTGTCCGAACCGGTGAACAGGTCATTGGACATCACGCTCTGGCTAACCGGCGGAATCGGCACGAAAATATTCCCGTTTCCCAGCGGGCCGTAACGGGCCTTGACAAAGAGGGGATTAGGGCTGCCGTCGGGCAGTGTTGTCGCGGTGAAAGCCGGGGGAATGCTGCTCTCATTCGTCCCGAAATAATTCCAATAGGGTAGCGCCCAGTCCGACGGGCCGCCAGCAGCCTTCACCGCCGCCCGGATCTGCGCCTCCAGGGCGATCAGGTAGCCGCGGTGCCATGGCAGAAAATACCAGCTCTGATGCTGGCATTGATTCCAGTATTTATCCTGAATGCTCTGTGGCGGTTGCGGAGTTGTCGGCGTCGCGGGCGGTGATGGCAAGTAACCCCAGCCTGGAAATGAAGGATCCGTGATGTACTCGCCATGGAGGGCGGCGAATGACCACCAGCTATTCAGGTTGTCGAGCGGAAGCGCCTGCATCGCTTGAACCCCCTTGGCATACCAAAGCAGGTCCGTATTGATGAAAGTGCCGCCGTTATTCCAAGCGTTCGAGCGTGTATAGGTAGCCATTCTCTCCTCTGCTTTCTAAACTTGTAAACTTTACGATTAACCGCACAGCCGCCGGCCGGCGGTATCCCGCCCAAGACTGGAGCCCAGAAACGATACGTCGTCACCGCGGTTCACTTAAATACCGCCAATGCAGTTATTTTTTCATGTCCTCCACCTTTTCTATGCCTCTAGAAGTTGCCACCGTGTATCAAGTGAGGATCTCTTTCTCCGGTGAGCAACCAGTCGGAAGAAAAATCGAGCTGCAACCGAAGCTCGAGTAGCTTTTTTATTTCCGGCGTGCGCTGCCGGTTTCCCATTGGGAAACCGGCAGCTTTGGAAACGCCGCACAGTTCGCCCAAGGTCTGGCTGAGTTTGTATCTGCGGCGAAGTTGAATCAGGCGCGGCCCCATATTTCACTCGCAAGAACAATAGAAATTCGGGCAGCAAAGGTTAAATGGTTAACCTTTGCTGAACCTCATGGTAAAGCTTACGCCTGATCTTTCTCTTTTGTCAATTATGAATTAACTATGTCGTTGCTGAAGCAACCTGCTCCCTGCAGGCCCGCCAGGCAGTTTGTGTTATCTTGGATTTTTCAGAGGTTGATCAGTCAAATTCCCCATTCACTGTCTCCGAGAAGGCAAAGTTTTCATATGAGCAGCCTCATGCGTTAAACTTGCGCGCTTGTCATTCACAGACCTACACCCTGCCATGGCCCAATATGTCGTTACCATGAATCGCGTAAGCAAAGTCGTTCCGCCCCGGCGCACGATTCTCAAGGATATTTCCATCAGCTTCTTTCCCGGTGCGAAGATAGGACTGCTGGGGCTCAACGGGTCGGGAAAATCCACCGTGCTGAAAATCATGGCTGGACTGGACAAGGAGATCGAGGGGGAAGTCACCGCCATGCCCAATCTCAACATCGGATATCTTGCGCAGGAACCGCAGCTCGATCCAGCGCAGACGGTACGCGAAGCGGTGCAGGAAGGATTGGGCGAAATATTCGGCGCGCAACAAAGACTGGAGGAAGTTTATGCGGCTTACGCCGAGCCGGACGCGGACTTTGATGTGCTGGCTTCCGAACAGGTTCGCCTGGAAGCCATCATCGCCGCTGGCGGAGGCGATGCGGGGCAGCAGCTGGAAATTGCGGCGGATGCGCTGCGCCTGCCTGAATGGGATGCAGTGGTAAAAAACCTTTCCGGTGGTGAAAAGCGCCGGGTTGCCCTATGCAGGCTTCTGTTGTCCAAGCCTGACATGCTGCTGCTGGACGAACCGACCAACCATCTGGACGCCGAGTCAGTGGAATGGCTGGAACAGTTCCTCACGCGTTTTCCCGGTACTGTCGTGGCCGTCACGCACGATCGCTACTTCCTGGATAATGCCGCGGAGTGGATTCTGGAGCTTGACCGTGGGCATGGCATTCCATGGAAAGGCAACTACAGCTCATGGCTGGAGCAGAAGGAAAACCGGCTCAAGCAGGAGGAAGCGACCGAATCAGCACGCCAGAAAGCGCTGCACAAGGAGCTCGAATGGGTGCGTCAAAACCCCAAGGGACGGCAGGCAAAATCCAAGGCGCGGGTTGCGCGCTTCGAGGAACTCAACTCGCAGGAATACCAGAAGCGTAACGAGACGCAGGAAATTTTTATCCCGGTCGCGGACAGGCTGGGCAATGAGGTCATCGAATTCAGAAATATTTCGAAAGCCTATGGCGAACGGCTGCTGATCGACGGCTTGAGCTTCAAGATTCCTCCCGGAGCCATTGTCGGCATCATCGGGCCGAACGGCGCGGGCAAGTCAACGCTGTTTCGCATGATAACCGGGAAGGAACAGCCCGACTCGGGAGAGATAGCGGTGGGAGCGACAGTCAGGATCGCTCATGTGGACCAGTCACGCGATATCCTGGAAGGTGGCAAGACCGTATTCGATACGATTTCGGGAGGCCACGACATCCTTACAGTGGGCAAATATGAAACACCAGCCCGCGCTTATCTGGGGCGCTTCAACTTCAAGGGTGCGGACCAGCAAAAGCTGGTGGGCAATCTCTCGGGTGGCGAGCGCGGGCGGCTGCATCTGGCGAAGACGCTTATTTCCGGCGGCAACGTGCTGCTGCTGGACGAGCCTTCGAATGACCTGGATGTAGAAACCTTGCGCGCGCTGGAAGACGCCTTGCTCGAGTTCGCCGGATGCGTGCTCGTCATCTCGCATGACCGCTGGTTCCTGGACCGTATCGCCACGCATATCATCGCGTTCGAAGGAAATTCCCAGGTTGCCTTCTTTAGCGGCAACTATCAGGAATACGAAGCCGACAAGCGGAAACGCCTGGGCGAAGAAGGCGCAAAACCCAAGCGCCTTCGATACAAGCCGATCAACCGGTGACGTTGGCTGGGTTATTCTTTTAATGATGGTAAAAGCGGGTCCGGCAAGTGGGGATACACCTTGCCGGATCTGTCCGGGCTAATAACGGCCTTCGCGCTTGGGTCCGGTACCTGAATAGTCCTGCCCGCCATCATCGAACCGTTCAGTGCCGTCGGTGGTATATCGGGAATTATCCGGGTTTGCCTTGTATTTTTTCGGTTTCTTTTTCATTGCTTCCTGATCGGGAGGGCAATCGGCCCTGACAGCAGCGGAATCGCCCGCAGCGATCTCATCCGGCATATCGCACTCCTTGGTCTGAACCACTCCGTTGGCCTGAGCCACTCCCACGGTGGCGCCGAACATGAATAACCCCGCCAGAAACAGCGACTTCGATTTTGAAATTGAGCAAGATTTCATGGTAGTCTCCCGTTGATTGATCCATTAAACTGCTTCTGTAACAATAGGCTTATATCAATGAAAAATACGGTGCGTTAACACACATAGCACAACAATAACTGCGAATATCCCGCAGGGAGGGTATGTATCCATCATCCCCGGCCGCGCTCGGACAACGCTGTCCTTTTCCTGCCTAGCCCTTTTAGCTTTATGCCGCGGATTACCTCAAATCAATATAGCCGACTATCAGCTTGCCTACTACTTTTATAAAGCAGTTCAGTTCATGAAATCAGTTCATTGCCTCCTTCTCGCATCGATCCTGGTACTGCATCTTTTCGAAGTGCACGCCTACTCGCCCAGTCTCATGGACAATCACAAAAATGATTCTCCGGATGCGGAATTGCCAGCCGGCATGGCCGCGCCTGCAAACACCACCGGAATCCAGGCTGCCGAACCGGTCCACCTGGCGGCGCAGCAGGAGCAGGGCCAAAAGCTGGGGAACGGAGCGCGGCACGGCACGGGAGAAGCGTTGCGCGGCCTCGACAGCTGTCCGGGTTGCCCGGAAATCATTCCCATTCCCGGCAACAAGTTTGCAATTGGCAAATTTGCGGTAACTTTCAGGGAATGGGATTCATGCGTTGCGGATGGCGGTTGCGGAGGATATCAGCCATCGGACAATGGGTGGGGACGAGGAAACCGGCCGGTGATCAACGTAAGCTGGAACGATGCTCAAAACTATATCCAATGGCTGTCTCACAAGACGGGTAAAGCCTACCGTCTGCCAAGCGAACAGGAGTGGGAAACTGCCGCGCGTGCCGGAACCACCTCCGACTATTACTGGGGAAATGACATCGGACGCAATCATGCCAATTGCGACGGATGCGGAAGCGAGTGGGATAATAAAAAAACCGCTCCCGTGGGCAGCTTCAAACCCAACGCTTTCGGTTTATACGACATGATGGGAAATGTCTGGCAATGGACGGATGCCTGCAGGAGCGGTAACTGCACCCGGCGGGTATTCTGCGGGGGATCATGGAACCATCGGCCGCAGGACATGCGTGCCGGAATGTGCAACTGGTTCGAGACGAGCAAACGCATGCGCTATCTCGGATTTCGTCTGGCCATCACCCTCCCCTGAAACACTTCCTGCGGCAGTAGCGGTAAAAATTCCGAAGCAGTTATTGAGCGCCGGCGAAGCCCACTCGAAGGAAATCAGGTTGCGCGCCTTATTCTTGCGCCCAGCATGGACAGTTTCTGCTCGATGAATTCATATCCGCGGTCCAGGTGGTAAATGCGGTCGATGACGGTTTCCCCTCTGGCGATCAATCCGGCCAGCACGAGACTGGCTGAAGCGCGCAAGTCAGTCGCCATGACGGCTGCGCCATCCAGCGCGGCGACGCCGCATACGATGGCTGCGTTCCCCTCCACCTTGATATCCGCATTCATCCGCTTCAATTCCTGCACATGCATGAAGCGGTTTTCAAATATGGTTTCGGTAATGATTGCGGTCCCGGTAGCGACACTATTCAATACCATGAACTGCGCCTGCATGTCCGTAGGAAAAGCGGGATAAGGCGCAGTCCTCAGATTGACGGACTTGGGAGCATGTTTCATTTTGAGGCGAATCCAGTCTGGTCCCGATTCGATTGCCGCGCCAGCCTCCATCAGTTTGTCGAGCACTGCATCCAGGGTATCGGGTCGAGTCTCCTTGAGGTATATCTCCCCGCCGCTTGCGGCTGCCGCGATCAGAAATGTTCCGGTTTCTATTCGATCCGGCATCACTCTATAGGTCGCGCCATGCAATGTCTCCACCCCCTCGATGGTAATGATATCGCTCCCGACCCCGTGGATTTTTGCACCCATCGCGATGAGGCAATTGGCGAGATCCGATATTTCCGGCTCGCGCGCGGCATTTTCGATTATCGTGGTTCCATCGGCCAGCGTGGCGGCCATCATCAGGTTTTCAGTGCCGGTAACGGTAACGATATCCATAACGATATGGGCGCCGCTCAACCGCCTGGCTTTTGCGTGGATATATCCATGCTCGATTTCGATCTCGGCTCCCATGGCCTGCAAGCCTTTGATATGTTGATCCACCGGACGCAAGCCAATCGCGCAACCACCCGGCAGCGACACTTTTGCCGCCCCCGCGCGCGCCAGCATGGGTCCCAGTACCAGGATTGCCGCCCGCATCGTTTTCACCATTTCATACGGTGCGATGAGATGATTGAGATGCGCCGCAGTCAGCGTCATTCTTTCTTTTTCCGTCTCGATGCCGACACCCATCTGTCCGAGGAGATTCAGCATGGTGATCACATCGTTCAAATAGGGAACATTTTCGATTGTGAGCATATCTGCGGTGAGCAGCGACGCGCATAGAATGGGCAATGCCGCATTTTTGGCCCCGGAAATGCGGACCTCGCCATAGATGGGCATCCCGCCTTGAATGATGAGTTTTTGCATGGTTACAAAATAGTTGTCAGGTTATATTGGCGCGTACAATCCGGCCGGGCGCGCTGGGGCGCCGGGACCGGCTTCCTCCGCATCGCTGTTGCGCCGTGGCGCCGCGAGAACAAATTCGGGATTTCCCTATCCGCCGTCTCCCATAAAAAACTCCCTCGGCTCCCGGCGTCTAACATGGGTTCTCATTTGGAAAGACTGATGAGATCGACCTGGATTACAATTCGGAATTCAGGAGATACGGGCAGACAGGATCCGATAGGACCACGCGGGGCTAGCACTTTGATTATCGACTGAAAACCTGTCGTTCCCGCCATCATATCGTAAACTGGACTCCTCGGCTTCGTATTTATCCGTCCTGATTTACTGGCGGGCGGCTCAAGTTTGGCACAATTTATATACTCTTAAGGAAATCAGATGAAAAAAAAGACAATCCAGTCCCCCGATGCACCCCAGGCCATAGGAACTTATTCTCAGGCAATTCGCGTAAATGGAGGGGATACGGTTTATCTTTCCGGGCAGATCGGCCTGAATCCTTCCTCGATGCAGATGGTGGCCGGGATCGAGGGGCAAATACAGCAGGTGCTATCGAATCTGAAAGCTGTAGCAACAGCCAGTGGAGGAAGCCTGTCCGATATCGTGAAGCTGAATGTCTATCTGACGGATCTTTCCAATTTTGAAAAGGTCAACACCGCCATGGCAAGCTACTTCGATAAACCGTATCCCGCCAGGGCTGCGATAGGCGTGGCGGCGCTTCCGCGCGGCGCATTGGTGGAAATGGATGCGGTGATGGTATTGCCGGGGTGAAGGGCAATGCCGGGCAGGATTCCGGCCATCGAGCGGCCGGACCTCCCGCTATCCGCGCCATCCACCAGGCAACACAGGAGAAACTGGCCAAGCTTGGCATTGCCGATGAGTTCGATCTGATGCTGCATTTGCCGCTGCGGTACGATGACGAAACTCACCTCTATCCCATCGGGGATGTTCCTCTGAACAAGGCAGTTCAAGTCGAAGGCAATATCACGCACAGCGAAATCCTGTTTCGCCCGCGACGCCAGCTGGTATGCCAGGTGGAAGACGGCAGTGGTTCCCTCTTCATGCGTTTCCTCAACTTTTATGGCAGCCAGGTAAAAGCTTATTCCAAAGGTGTCCGCGTTCGGCTGCTGGGAGAGATCCGCTCCGGTTTTTTCGGAGTCGAGATGGTGCATCCGAAGTGCCGGGTAATACATAAGCATACGCCGTTGCCCGAAACTCTGACGCCGGTTTATCCATCCACGGCGGGCCTCTCCTCCGAAACCCTGCGAAGACTGATCCAGCAGGCTCTGCAACAGATCGCCGATAACAACCAGCAGCGGGAAGATCTGGAAACGTTGCCGGAGGCATTGTTGAAACGCTATCGGCTTCCCGGTTTCTGGGACAGCGTATTCTTTTTGCACAACCCTCCTCCCGAAGCATCAATAGCATTATTGCAGCAGCGCACCCATCCGGCCTGGCAGCGAATCAAGTTCGATGAATTGCTGGCGCAGCAGCTCTCCATGCGCCTGCATTACCAGCAGCGCCGCAGTGGCAGCGCCCCCGTTCTGCGCGAAAAGAAAGAATTGACCTCGGCGCTGCTGCAATCGCTTCCTTTCCAGCTCACGCGCGGCCAGCAGAACGCTTTTTCAGAGATCAGGAAGGATCTCGTCACCGGGCATCCGATGCAGCGGCTGCTGCAGGGTGACGTAGGCAGCGGCAAAACGGTGGTTGCCGCGTTGGCCGTGCTGGCCGCTGTTGAAAACGGCTACCAGGCCGCCTTGATGGCTCCCACCGAGATTCTTGCCGAGCAGCTTTATCAGAAATTTTCCGGCTGGCTGGATCCGCTTTTTGCCCCGCGCGGATTGATGATTGCGTGGCTGTCTGGAAGCCAGAAACCAAAACAGCGGGAAAATATGCTCGCCAGCATCGCCCAGGGGAGTGCATCGGTGGCGATCGGTACGCATGCGCTGGTGCAGGAGCATGTGGAGTTTCATCGGCTTGGGCTTGCCATCGTCGATGAACAGCATCGTTTTGGTGTGCATCAACGGCTGGCGCTGAGAATGAAGGGTACAGCAGCCAGAATGGTGCCGCATCAGTTGATGATGAGCGCTACCCCAATCCCGCGCACTCTTTCGATGAGCTACTATGCCGACCTGGATGTCTCGGTAATAGACGAGCTGCCGCCAGGAAGATTCCCGGTGGTGACCAAGCTGATTGCCGATGAACGCCGCGAGGAAGTAACAGGCCGCATACGCGAGGCGTGCCGGTCGGGAAAACAGGCCTATTGGGTGTGTCCGCTGATCGAGGAATCCGAGGCTTTGCAGCTGAAGACCGCGTTGGAGACGCATGGCAAACTGGCGGCCACATTTCCCGAGCTGGAAATCGGTCTTGTGCACGGCCGCCTCTCCGCGCGGGAAAAATCGGCAGCGATGGAATCATTCAGGAAAGGTGAAACTCAACTACTGGTTGCAACAACCGTAATTGAAGTGGGCGTGGATGTGCCCAACGCGTCGCTGATGGTGATCGAGCATGCCGAACGCATGGGCTTGTCGCAGTTGCACCAGTTGCGAGGCCGGGTAGGACGCGGTGGTGAGGCAAGCATATGCATACTGCTATATCAGAAACCCTTGTCGCCCATCGCGCGGGAACGGCTTAGAATCATATTCGAACATGCGAATGGCTTCGAGATCGCGCATGAGGACTTGAAGCTGCGGGGACCCGGCGAGTTTCTTGGAGCGCGCCAAAGTGGCGTACCCATGCTGCGCTTTGCCAACCTCGAACAGGATGGGAATCTGCTTGCCGCCGCGCAAACCGCGGCGAGCGAGTTCCTCCGCGAGCATCCTTATGCCGCGCAGCGGCATCTTCAGCGGTGGCTCGGAAAAAAAAGCGAATACCTGAGGGCATGAAAATACCTGTGATGTCCATCGATACCCGGTCGTGATCTCGAAACCGCACCGTGGCGGCAGGCACATGCTGCGAAGAGACATATTGTGATGCTGCAAACCAGAAATTTGACGCTGAAATACCCCGATAAATTACTTTGTCACGACTTGAATTTGACTGTCAATCCGGGCGAATGCTGGGCCATACTCGGCCGCAATGGTTGCGGAAAGACTACTTTGATCCATGCGTTGGGGGGATTGCGGCAGGCAAACGGGAATGGCGGCTCACCCATCAGTCTGGGAGGCAAGCTGCTTGAAAGCTGGTCCCGCCGGGATCTTGCCCGTCATCTGGGCATACTGCTGCAGGAAGAACCCGGGGAATTTTGGGGAGATGTGCGGGAATACGTGCTCCTGGGACGGCATCCCTACGCCGATACCCTGTTTGGCTGGCGGTCTGCCGACCTTGACATTGCGCTTGAAGCCATAGAACGGATGGAACTGGCCGATGTCGCCCACCGGCCCCTTGGCACGCTTTCCGGCGGGGAACGCCAACGTGCGCGCATTGCCTTGCTGCTTGCCCAATCGCCACAATATTACCTGCTGGATGAACCCTTGCAGCACCTCGACTTGCGGCATCAACTTGGCGTGATGCAGCTTTTCAAGGAATTGGGGGAGCAAGGCAGCGCCCTCATGATGGTGCTCCACGATATAGGATGGGCCAGCCGCTTCTGCGACCACGTCCTGATGATATTCGAAAACGGGCAAATTATTGCAGGAGGTGCTGAAGATCTCCTCAATCGGGAAAATCTCGAGGCGCTTTATCAATGCAGCATGGAGGAATTTGTGAGGGAGCCGCGGCGGCACACGCTGCCGGGATCTGTCTCCAGTGTATAATTCAGCCGATTCCTTCAGGAAATCCTTGAGAATTTCCCAACTTGGTCGCTTTTCCGCATCTTTAGCATATCGCTATCCTGATTCTCCTGGTTCTCGATATCTGCCGGATTTATTCAGAGGTCCTCCACTTTCGTAATGATTCGTAAACTGCTTCACCGCGTCTTCAACCGCAAACCTGCTGCCCCTGTTCCCCTTTCCAGCTCATCCAGTTCCGGGCTGCGGATCATTTCGTGCAGGCAGCATCGGATAACACGGGACCATATCAGCTCTTGCGCATTGAAAGTCACTTCGGAACTGCAGGAAGCAGGATATGCCGCTTTTGTAGTAGGCGGAGCCGCTCGTGACGTACTCCTGGGGCTGGAACCCAAGGATTTCGATGTCGCTACCAACGCCACGCCCGAGGAGGTGCGGTCGATTTTCCGGCGCTCGCGCATCATAGGGCGGCGTTTCAGATTGGTGCATGTGATGTGCGGCCCGGAAACCGTGGAAGTTTCAACATTTCGGGGAAGCATGCCCCTCGGCGAGGATAACGAAGGCGCCCCCCACGTACATGCCGATGAACACGGGCGTCTGCTGCGCGATAACGTGTTCGGCAGCCAGGAAGAGGATGCGAGACGGCGTGATTTCACCGTAAATGCCTTATTTTTCGACCCGGTAAAGGGAGAGATCTGGGATTACCTGGACGGCTATGAGGATATCGAGGCGAAGCGCCTGCGCATTATCGGCGACCCGATCCGGCGCTATCGCGAAGATCCCGTCCGGATGCTGCGAGCAGTCCGGCTGGCAGCCAAGCTCGACATGCAGATAGATGCCGGCACTGCGGCGCCGATCGCCGATCTCGCTCCCCTGCTGCAGAATGTGCCGCCATCCCGCCTGTTCGATGAAATGCTAAAGCTGCTGTTATCCGGGCATGCATCGGCGTGCGTGTTGGATTTGCGCAGGCGTGGCCTGCATCACGGCCTGTTGCCAATGCTGGACGCGATACTGGAACAGCCGCTGGGCGAGCGCTTCATCATGCTCGCGCTCGAGAATACCGATCAGCGGGTACGCGAAGAAAAACCGGTATCTCCGGGCTTTCTGTTTGCAGCTCTATTATGGCATGAAGTGCTTACGGCGTGGGATGCCCGCCAGCACACAGGGGAAAAAGTGATTCCCGCTTTGCATCAGGCGATGAGCGACGTCCTGGCGATCCAGAACAAGAAGCTTGCCATTCCTCATAGGTATGACGCCATCATGAAGGAGATCTGGGCCATGCAGCCGCGCTTTACCGGGAGATCCGGCCGCAGGCCCTTCCGGCTGCTGGAGAATCCCCGCTTCCGCGCTGCGTACGATTTCATGCTTCTGCGGTGCGAAAGCGGCGAACTGGATAGGGAATTGGGAAAGTGGTGGGAGGCATTTCAGCGGGCCGATCCGAGGGAGCGCGAAGCCATGCTGCTCAAGGACGACACGCCCGGGAAGCGTAAAAGAAGCCGCGCCCGGAAGAAGCCGGCTTCCGTCGGCGAACCGGCGTTGCGGAATAAAGGCGCAATACGGGAATAGCGAAATAATTCCATGGCATGCCCATTCCCCGACCCTGTCTCACGGGCTTATATTGCGCTCGGCAGCAATCTGGATGATCCGGTGTCCCAGATTCGACGCGCATTCGAGGAGCTGGCGGAGCTTCCTTCCAGCCGCGTGCTGCGACGCTCTTCTCTCTATCGCAGCACCCCGGTTGGGCGGCTCGATCAACCCGATTTTATCAATGCGGTGGTGGAAATGGAGACAGCCCTTTCACCCCGCGGACTGCTCGCGGCTCTACTTGAAATCGAGCGCAGCCATGGCCGAATACGTGAATATCCTGACTCTCCCAGAACACTCGATCTGGATGTTCTCATGTATGATCACGTAAAAAGTGACGAACCCGATCTTGTCCTTCCGCACCCGCGCATGCATCAACGCGCATTCGTGTTGCAGCCTCTTCTGGAAATCGCGCCGGATTGTCACATCGATGGGCATGGTCCCCTTGCTCAATTGCTGGCATTATGCAAAAACCAGCAAATCGAACGGACATAGGCCGTGAAGCTGGAAGATTGCCGCTACGTTGTAATCGAGGGTCCCATAGGAGCGGGAAAAACCAGCCTGGCGCGGCGCATGGCCGTTCACTTGAGCGGGCAGACATTGCTGGAAAAACCGGAGGAAAATCCGTTTCTGGACAGATTTTACGGAGACATGCCGCGTCACGCGTTGCAGACGCAATTATTTTTCCTGTTTCAGCGCATCAATCAGCTTCAGGGCTTGACGCAAATGGATATGTTTGCGAGCACCATCGTAAGCGATTTTTTTCTGGATAAGGATCCGCTATTTGCCAGGCTCACGCTCAGTGACAGCGAATACGATCTATACAAAAAAATCTTCCATCAATTACAGACCAGGCAGCGACCGCCAGATCTTGTGATCTATCTGCAGGCATCCGTTCCGACGCTGATGGGGCGGGTGAAAAGGCGGGGAAGCCCCTTCGAGAAAAATATTTCCGAAGACTATCTTCGGCAGGTTGCCGACAGCTATGCCCGATTTTTTCACCAATATGAAGATGCGCCCTTGATGATCATCAATAGCGAAAATCTCAATCTGGTGGACAACCCGGGGAATTTCCGGCTACTGCTGGAGCGCGTCAACGCAATGCGAAGTCGGCGCGAGTACTTCGACCAGGGAGTTTGACCGGCATTCCGGATATCGGGACGACAGGCTAGCAGTCTGTCGGACTTGAAGAATCGAAGTTCGGTTGAAGCGAGGTACGGAATGGCGCCCGGCAACGGCGAAGCCAATATCCGTTTTGCTTCAAGATCTATTTGACGAGTTACGCAGGAGCCATGTATGCGCACTACACAGGACACGCTACAAAAAATGCGGGATGATGGTGAAAAAATAGTCATCCTTACCTGTTACGACGCGAGTTTCGCCACCTTGCTGGAAGATGCCGGCGTCGATATCCTTCTGGTGGGCGATTCGCTGGGAAATGTCCTGCAAGGCGAGGAAACAACGCTTCCGGTGACACTGGAAGATATGATCTACCATACCCGCTGCGTGAAAAAAGGCTCCAGCAGGGCATTTATCATGGCAGACATGCCGTTTGGCACCTCCCAGGTTGCACCCGGGGATACGTTTGAAAATGCCGCCGAACTCATGGCTGCGGGCGCAAACATGGTCAAGATCGAGGGCGGCTGCATCATGGCGGAAACCGTTGAATTTCTCACTCGCAGAGGCATCCCGGTATGCGCCCATATCGGCTTGACTCCTCAGTCAGTCCATCAGTTGGGTGGCTACAAGCTGCAAGGCAAGACCGGCTTTCAGGCAAAGCAATTGCTGGAGGATGCCGTCAGCCTGGAACAAGCGGGTGCGGGCATGCTCCTGATGGAAGTGGTTCCCGCGGTACTGGCAAAGCAGGTTACCGAAACGCTATCCATCCCCACCATCGGCATCGGCGCCGGAATGGATTGCTCGGCACAGGTTCTGGTCCTGTATGACATGCTGGGAATCTATTCCGGGAAAAAGGCCAGATTCATGAAAAATTTCCTGGCCGGAGCCGGCAGCGTCCACGAGGCGGTGCGAAATTACGTCAAGGCGGTAAAGAACGGCGAATTTCCAGGGCCGGAACATGCTTTTTGATCTGCCGGGGTGACGTGCCGCGGCATGGAAATCATCACTACCATCGGCTCGCTGCGAAGCCGTCTCAGGCAACAACCTTCAATCGCCTTTGTGCCCACGATGGGTGGCCTGCATGACGGCCACCTGGCACTGATCCGCGCCGCGCGGCAAAAAACCGGTTTTGTAGTCGCAAGTATTTTCGTCAACCGGCTGCAATTTTTACCGACGGAGGATTTCGATCGGTATCCTCGCACACTGGAGGAAGACTGCCGTCTCCTGCAAAACCATCATGCCGATGTGGTTTTTGCTCCTGGAGAAAAGGATTTATATCCCGCCCTTCAGGAATTCCTGGTGGATCCCCCGTCTATGGCAGACACGCTCGAGGGCGAATTCCGGCCGGGCTTCTTTCGCGGCGTCTCCACGATTGTGCTCAAGCTTTTCAATATCGTCGGACCCCAGGTGGCGGTATTCGGAAAAAAAGACTATCAGCAGTTACATATCCTGCGCGAAATGGTAAAGCAGTTGAATCTGCCAATCGAAATCCTTGCCGCCGATACGGTGCGAGCGCCGGATGGCCTCGCCCTGAGTTCACGGAACCGCTACCTCGCTCCCGAGGAGCGATGCCAGGCCCCTCGGCTATATCAGACACTGCGTCAACTTGGGCAGGAAATAAAAAGCGGCAATACAAGCTTTCGCGAGTTGGAGGAAAATGGGACGGCCGTCCTCGATCGGCACGGCTGGAAGGTCGACTATGTGGCAGTGCGAGACCAAAATACATTCGCTCCAGCCCAGGCCGGTAACGAGCGCGTGGTGGTACTGGGGGCAGCCAGGCTGGGCAAGACCAGACTGATCGACAATCTCGAAGTCTAGAACAGTATTACGGGGTTTGACCCGGCAAAATGGATGGAATTCGATAGGCGTCACCTTTTGACGACAGACATGAAATGTTTGGTTTCAAGAACTTATCCAGGGAGAAGATCAGCATGTTGCTGAAGGGCAACAAAACCTGCCCCTGAATAAATCTTTCCCGCTCAACTCATTGTATTTTCTCGTCTTTATTTCTGGCATGGTAAGTGCTTGTAAAGAATCAGGGCAACCAACCGGACCACCGCGAAGAAATGCACCAGATTGAGAAGGAGATGTTTCTTTTCGAAAGCCCCAGGAATAACCGCATGCTCGCCGCCCTCCCTGCGGAAGACTATAAGCGGCTGCGGTCCTATTTCGAACATGTCAGGATGTCACCTGGGCAATTCATACATGAAGCCGCGACCCCGGTAACTTATGTGTATTTTCCGACCAGCGCCATCGTTGCACCGCTATATGAAGTAAAAAATGGCGCATCGGTACAGTTGGCCATTGTCGGCAGCGAGGGGTTCACCGGCATCTCGTCGCTCCTCGGCGGAGGCAGCAGCCCGGGAATAGTGGTTCAAGCCCCCGGTTATGGCTACAGAATAAAGGAAAAGATACTGAAAATGGAATTTGAACGGCAAGGCTTTCTGCAACAACTGGCTCTGCATTTCGTCCAGGCGCTCATGACGCAGATGGCGCAGAACGCGGTATGTAACCGTCATCACAATGTGGAGAAGCAGCTATGCCGTTTTCTATTGATGAGCCTCGACAGGTCATCCGGACGTGAACTGCAAATGACGCATGAGCAGATTGCGATCATGCTGGGAGTGCGTCGAGAGAGCGTGACTCAGGCTGCGCTCAAGTTGCAGACCGCTGGCGCCATCCGGTACAGCCGTGGCCACATCACGGTGTTTGAGCGCGAAGAACTGAAGAAATCCGTGTGCGAATGTTATTCCGTGGTCAACAAAGAGTATGAGCGATTGCTGTGGACCAGGCGAACTCATCGAAGTGCTGTCCATGGTCCATGGGGTGGCACGAAAGGCAGACAGAGAGAAAGAACGATGGTCCGTAAACTGTGGAGAGCCCCGGACTGCTCGGCTGGAAACCAAATATCGCCCTCCCCTGACTTTGGTTCAAGCTGAGTAGCCCGGCTTGTCGATCTGGCCTCTTCAGGAAATTCAGGAAGCCATGAGTTCCCTGAGTACGTAGGGAAGAATTCCCCCGTGCCTGTAATATTCGACCTCGATCGCCGTATCTATCCTGCATAGCAGGTCGACTGCTTGCCGCGAACCGTCCTTGCGGTATATGTCGAGCTTCACGTTCTGCTGTGGCCGAATCTCCTTCAACCCCGAGAGATCGAATTGCTCGTCGCCCCGAAGGCCGAGCGATTGCGCGTCATTTTCATCCTTGAACTGAAGCGGCAATACACCCATGCCCACCAGATTGCTTCGATGTATCCGCTCGAAGCTCTTGGCAATAACCGCCTTTACCCCTAGCAATTGCGTGCCCTTTGCCGCCCAATCCCGACTTGAGCCGGTGCCATACTCCTCACCCCCGAATACCAGCGTTGGCACACCGTCAGCCAGGTATTGCATCGCGGCATCGAAGATGCTCATTTGCCGGCCATCGGGCTGGTGCAGCGTAATCCCGCCTTCGCTGCCTGGGATCATCATGTTTTTGATACGCACGTTGGCAAAAGTCCCTCGCATCATGACTTCGTGATTGCCGCGGCGTGCGCCATAGCTGTTGAAATCCATCTTCGCCACGCCGCTTGAAAGCAGATACTTTCCTGCGGGCGAGGTATCCTTGATTGCTCCCGCAGGACTGATATGATCGGTGGTCACCGAATCTCCAAATATGGCCAGGACGCGCGCTCCCGATATATTGCCGGGCTGCGCATACTTCATCGAAAAATCCTGGAAGAAAGGCGGCTCCGCTATATAAGTGGAGACCGGCCAGTCATAGGTATCCCCGGCTATCGACGCGATATCGTTCCATAAGGGATGATTCCTGGTAAGGTTACTGTAGAGTCGGCGGAATGTTTCCGCATTCGCTGCAAATTTTATCAATTCCTGGATTTCTTCATCTTCTGGCCAGATATCGCTGAGCCATACTGGTTTGCCGTCTTTTCCCAGGCCCAATGGTTCCGAAGACAGGTCCTTGAGCATCGTTCCGGCGAGTGCATACGCCACTACCAGCGGAGGAGAACCAAGGAAATTCGCCCGGATGCTGGGATGGATCCGCGCCTCGAAATTGCGATTGCCGGATAGCACCGCCGCGCACACGAGATCATTCTCGACCACAGCCTCTTCGATAGGCTCCGAAAGCGGACCGGAGTTGCCAATGCAAGTGGTGCAGCCATAGCCCGCAAGATTGAAGCCGAGCTTTTCCAGGTAGGTCAGCAATCCGGCGGCGGAAAGATACTCTGTCACCACGCGCGATCCGGGCGCGAGAGAAGTCTTGATATGGCGCTTCACCGTCAAACCCCGCTCGACCGCCTTTTTCGCCAGTAATCCGGCTGCGATCAATACGCTGGGATTGGATGTATTCGTGCAGGATGTAATTGCCGCAATCAGAATATCGCCATGCCTCAGATCGACCGGTCCATTGGGAAGGCATACTTTTTCATCCGTATCCATCAAGGGGCGATTAGCAATCATTTCGGCAATATTCCTCGCGCTTCCCGGCTGCAGAGGAACCTTTTCCTGGGCTTCACCATCGGCCGCCTCCTTGCTCACGGCATCCCCGCAGCCACGCACAGGATAGCGCCGCTCCAGATCCTCGGTATTTTTTCCATAGCCACCCTGGGCGGCAGGCTTGGAAAAAAGCTCAGAAAACCGGGTTTTCATGCTGCCAAGCTCGATACGATCCTGCGGACGCCGCGGTCCTGCCAGGGAGGGTGTAATCGTACCCAGGTCGAGTTCGAGTTCACGGGTGTAATCGATGTCGCCCCCCCGTGGAACGCCATACAGTTCCTGTGCCTTGAAATAGGACTCGAACGCGGCAACCTCGTCCCCGGTGCGTCCCGTGTTCCTGAAATACTCGATGGTTTTATCATCCACCGGGAAAAAACCCATCGTCGCTCCATATTCCGGCGCCATGTTGCCGATCGTTGCACGGTCCGGCACTGTCAATGAAGCGGTCCCCTCGCCAAAAAATTCCACGAACTGTCCCACGACATTGGCCTTGCGCAGCATTTCCGTGATCGTCAATACCAGGTCGGTGGCGGTAACGCCATTGCGCAGGCGTCCTCTAAGATTCACACCCACCACGTCCGGGGTCAAAAGATAGACGGGCTGGCCCAGCATGCCTGCTTCCGCCTCTATACCTCCGACACCCCATCCCACTACGCCTATGCCATTGATCATGGTCGTATGCGAATCTGTCCCTACCAGCGTATCCGGGTACGCCACACCCTCTTTCTGATGCACGCCTCGGGCGAGATATTCCAGATTCACCTGATGAACGATTCCGATGCCCGGAGGCACCACCCTGAACGTATCGAACGCCTGCATGCCCCATTTGATGAACTGGTAACGCTCGTGATTGCGGCGGAATTCCACTTCCATGTTGAGCTTTAGCGCATCGTCATTGCCGTAGTAGTCGACCTGCACCGAATGGTCGACCACGAGATCAACCGGCACCAGCGGTTCGACCACCTTTGGATCCCGGCCCATCCTTTTCGTGACGCTGCGCATTGCCGCAAGATCAACCAGTAGGGGAACTCCGGTGAAATCCTGGAGAACGATGCGGGATACGACGAACGGAATCTCTTCCATGCGCGCCCCGCTGGGCTGCCAGTTGGCGAGCTGCTTCACATGAGCCTCGGTAACCTTTATATCGTCGCAATTGCGCAGAACCGACTCGAGAATGATGCGGATCGAAACCGGCAGTCGCGAAACTTTGGCGAAGCCGGCCGCCTCCAGCGCGGGCAGGGAATAATATTTCGCGCTTTTGCCGCCTGGAAGAGCAAGCTCCTTGAGAGTATCAAACAGATTATGCGTCACGGGATATTCCTTCAAAAAATTAGCGGGGCCGCGAGCCCCAGGAAGCGCATCGGCGCAGAATTCCCGGCACGGCAACATCGGGAGCCGGGGTTTGCGGCATGATATGGCCTTTGCTGCTCAACGTTGCCAGCCGCCTGCGAAGCTTCCGCCACTTCGTGCCTCTGCTTCGTTCCGGCCGAAACCCACTATCGCGGAGGCAAAACAAGCTTTGACAGGCTTGGCGCCCTTCATTCCGTATGGTATTCCGGAATATCGGCTTCGATCACATTCTTTGCGAAGCTTTCGTAGGCGTCGCCCACCCTTTTAGCCAGAGAATCGGGGAAAAGGTGAAAATGCCCGCTTTTCAGGCCGGAGACTATTTCTTCCGCGACGACCAGAGGCGGCTCCGCGGACCTGTTGAGGCCGGCGCTATCCGACATATCGGTAGCAATAAGGCCAGGGTGGACGCTGAGCACCAGCGTGCCCTGCTGGCCCAGCAACTCCCTCAGCGCCTGGGTAATGGAATAGGCAGCCGCTTTCGAGGCGGAATGGATTGCAAAGCTTGAAGAGCATTTCAATGAAGCAACCGAGTTGATTTGCACGAAGGCGCCCCCGCCGTTGCGCTTGAGGACGGGAGCAAAGGCTTGCGCCACATGCATGAGGCCGCATACATTGATCCTGATCGCAAGCTCCAGTGCTTCCACGGCGTCGCCATCCAGAGGTGTCCTTGCCATGAAGACGGCGGCATTGTTGACCACTACCTGGACATCAGGTGCATTGCCGGCCAACGCCGAAATAGTTTCCCGCTTGGCGAGATCCAGGCGAACGGGAATGACCCGGTTGCCATGCTGGTTGATCAAAGGCTCCACGGAATGCACGTCCCTGACCGCGGCATAGATCTTGGCGACACCCTCGCGCAGAAATACTTCCGCTATCATCCTGCCGATTCCGCGGTTTGCGCCCGTGATGACCGCCACCTTGCCCCTGATGTCATACCTTGGCTTCATGCTGTCCATTCCTGATTCATCGCGAGGCCCGATCATGCTTCCTGAAGGGTGACGATGGAGATGCCCCACACACCCTTGAGGAAGCACTGAACAAATCCTCGCTGTTAAGTCTATCACCCGTGGCTGCGCTGGATTCATTTTTTAGCGAGCGTAATCACGCGAATCTCAAAATCGAGTAACATGAATAGGGTGGCGACATCACTATCATAGTAGAGAAGCCCGACACCTGCCCGCAGCGCTGCCACCGGATCAGCATGCCTCTGCGTCAAAAGAAGATTACTTGCCATGCGGATATCATAAAAATATCATAAAAAAATGGCTTTCACGACTCCTTCCAGCCTGGTTCTCCTGCATGGGTTTCTTGGTTTCTCGCACCTCGGACCGATCGAATACTTTCGTGGCATAAGGAAAGTCCTGCTGCCCATGCGAATCATGCCTCTGATACCCGAAGTACCCGGCGCCGGCACCATCGCGGAGCGGGCTGAGACACTCGCCCGGCACCTCTTCCGCAGCAATACACAGGCTTTTGCCCTGGTGGGCCACAGCATGGGAGGGCTCGACGCCAGGTATCTCATTGCCCATCTCGATCCGGATCGGCGCGTGAAGAGCCTGGTTACCGTTGCCACGCCGCATCGCGGCTCTCCTCTCGCCCAGTGGATGATCGAATCGCGCGGCGCCATACCGGCCTGGTTCAGGCATTGCGGACTGCCCGGATTGAGAGAATTGACTCCTGAAACACGTCTGGCAACGCCGATACCGAACCGGGAAGACGTGACCTATGCTTCTTATGCCAGCGTCCGTCCCGATAGTGAGCTTCCCTTCTGGCTCAGGCATTATGCGCGCGTTATTCCGGAAGCGAACGATGGCCTGGTGCCGGAGAGCTCGGCGCGATGGGGAACATTCCGTGGAATGGTGCGCGCGGACCATATCGAGCTTCTGGGATGGAGCCTGGGTTTACCCAATGCCCGCGCGGCCCGGCCATTCAATCATCTGCAGTTCTGGAAAAAAGTGGCTGCCGAATCCCTGGCGGCAACAGAAGACGCAATGAACCAAAAGGACGGCCATGGATCAGGGTGAAGATCGCAGACGAACCATGCCGTGGTATGACTGGCTGGTATTCATCGTTCCGGCATGCTTGATCGTTGGCTTGGGACTGGAGTCCGCTCTTGGTCCCGACGGGGTGAAATACAGGGATTTCCGGGCGGTCGCGCACTGGTTCGATCCCGTTTTTTTTCAATATAACCTGGTCATGACCCTGCTTGCGGTTCTCGTGGTGCCATCGCTGGCGCTCAGCTATATACAGGCCATGACGGATCGCAAGGAAAAACTTCTGCAGCGCGAAGTGCCGGTTGAGCGGCGGGGAGAAATCCGGCGACGCATGGGCCGCCGCGCATCCTTCAGCGCCTATCGGGGCAGCGTATGGCTCACCACGACCGTGGTCCTGCTGGGCACCTGCATACTGCTGCTGTTCAAACCCGCCCCTTCCTCCGCGGAATTGGGCGTGGATTTCAGCCTTGGCGCAAATATGCTGACCATGGGGCCTTTTGCCGAACTATACGAGAAAAACCCGGAAGCGTACTATTCCCATGTCGTCCGCAGCCTCACGGCTTTCCAATATGGTTTCCTTGGCGCCTACATCTACTTCATCGGTTCGGTTATCCGCGCATACTTCACGCTGGATCTGACCTCGCATACCTTTGTCGACGGCGCCGTGCGCATGATCGTCGCGAGCATATTGGCGCTGGTGCTTTCGTTCGTCTTCAATTTCACCTTTCCCGAGGATTTCAAGGCCGTTGCCGCACCCGCCAGCAATTCTGCGTCTGCGAAGGAGGACGCGAAAGATGCTGCGGATGAAACAGAGCCAACCATACCGGCAAGCCTGAGCCTGCTTCCCGTTTTGAGCTTTTTCTTCGGTTTCTATCCCAAGCGGGCTGCGCTGGCAATCGAGCGCGTTGTGCTCAAAGTGATGAGAAGCATCCCCGGGGACAGTTACCGGGCTCTGCCGCTTTCCATGCTGGCCGGGATGAGTTATGCGCATGAGCTGCGGCTGGAACGGGAAGGCTACGACAACGTTGAAAATCTGTGCAGCGCCGATGCCGTAGATTTGGCGGTGTGCACCTGCTTCTCCTACAACCAGTCAAAGCAATGGATAGACCAGGCCTGGCTTGCGGCACACCTGCGGGAGGATTATCCGGACTTTGTCCGGCATACCAGCATAACGAGTAGTAATGAATTGCGCCTTTTCCTGACCGAGGGCGACGCCGCGCATATGGACGGTGCGGCGATGCTGGCGGCGGGCTTATCGGCGGACCCCGCGGTGATCGAATCCTGGAAAGTGAGGCTCATCGCTCTCAAGATCCTGCTCAATATCCATCCAGGCCCGACAGAAGACCCGGCTCATTCGACCCCTGGGACAGGGGACACATCGGTTGAAACTAAATCCGGCAGTTGACTGCTCATTTCCAGTTTTGAGTTACGATCCACAGAGACTTTCCGCGGTACCCGACGTTCACCAATATAGTGAGTTCGCCGCAGGGCGGATTCAGGTTGAATTTTATGTCCGCCTTGTCAGGCTCCTGGCGAAGGAGCGCCCCCGGAGCGTCGCCCGAGGGGCCCCGCAGAGCGGGGATCGGGCAGCGGAGGGGATGCTTCGACCGCACCACAGTTTTGTTGGGGCGCAGGCATCCCGCTACGGGGTCGCATCTTCCTTTCGGAAGACACTGCTCCGCCCTGCGCCGTCGCACCATTCGCGTCGTCGCCTTTCGCGCATCCCATCCCGCAAACCCACCGCCGCGCCAGCGGAAACTTGTTCAGAGGTTCCCTAGATCACGAACATATCGACAAATTGGTCGGCCGGCGTTTCCTCCAGCCTGGCCTGATCCTGGCATAAACCGGTTATCGCTTGCTGCCGTTGGGGCGGGAAGCGAAGCGCAAGATTGCGGCGGAATTTCTCCTGCAGCAGTGGAATACCTTCATTGCGGCGAAACCTGTGGCCCAGGGGGTAGCTCGCCACGATTTCCTCCAGCTTCCTCCCATCCTTGAATTCCACCTCTATGCCGTTCGGAATTGCCCGTCTTTCCGGGTCATGATACGCCGCCGTGAATTGCGGGTCCTCCACGCAGGTCATTTTTTCCCGCAATGCATCGATGCGGGGATCGGCAGCCACCGCGTCCTCATAATCGCCAGCCGTGAGCCGTCCGAAAATCAGCACGACAGCAACGATATATTGCATGCAGTGGTCGCGGTCGGCGGGATTGTCAAGCGGTCCTTTCTTGTCGATGATGCGGATCGCAGCCTCGTGCGTGCGAATGGTGATTTTCCCGATCTCATGGATACGCGCCTTTAGGTGGGGATGCAGTTGCATCGCGCACTCCGCCGCTGTCTGCGCATGAAACTCAGCCGGAAATGAAACCTTGAACAGGATATTTTCCATCACGTAGGATTCCCACTGTTCAATCGGCCTCTGGAACCGGAATGACTGTCCTTTGAACAAGACATCGTAAAACCCCCACTTTTCCGCAGTAAGCGCGGATGGATAACCGCTTTCTCCTTTCAAGGTAATCAAGGCGAGCCAGACTGCGCGGCTGGTGGCGTCTCCTGCCGCCCAGGACTTGCGGGAACCGGTGTTGGGCGCATGGCGGTAAGTGCGCAGCGCTTGCCCATCCACCCACGCTTGGGAAAGGGCATCGATGATCTGTTCGCGGCTGCCGCCCAGCATGTGTGTCACCACCGCAACCGAAGCGGCTTTCACCAGCAGGACATGATCCAGCCCGACACGGTTGAAACTGTTTTCCAGCGCGAGGCAGCCCTGGATTTCATGCGCCTTGATCATGGCGGTCAATACATCACGCATGACGAGCGGCCTGCTTCCCGGGGTTGCCGCGTTGCGTGCCAGCCAGTCCGCTACGGCCAGTATGCCGCCGAGATTATCCGAGGGATGGCCCCATTCCGCCGCGAGCCAGGTATCGTTGAAGTCGAGCCACCGTATCATGGCACCGATGTTGAATGCCGCCTGCACGGGGTCTAGCTCGAACCCGGTGCCGGGCACCCTCGCTCCGCCAGCCACCGTTGTTCCCGGAACGAGCGGACCCAGGAGCCGGGTACAGGCCGGGTAGGCAAGCGCTTCCACCGCGCAGCCAAGGGAATCGATGAGGCAAAGGCGGGCGGTTTCATAAGCCAACGTATTCTGGATAGGACGGCTGATGACGTAGTCGGCAATATCCGCCAGCACCTGGTCGGGCTGGGGACGACTATTGGGGATGTGCGATGACATGGGTGGCATGGGTTACCTGTCATAAAGCTGGCGATCCCGCCAGGGAATACTGTCATTCCTGCGAAAGCGGCAGCACTGTCTCATCCGCCGGTATGCAGTTGAATACAGCTTTCGACTATATTCCCTGTCGTGCCGTCCTTCTCATGCCGGAAAAGCGTGGCAGATGAACCTGGCCCCGCTCCTTTGGTCCACCACTCCAACCCGTTCCCGACATAGCGCGCTCCACTGCCCGAAACGGCAATGGTCATCTCGCGCATCCTGCCCTCGTACTGCACAGCAGCCATGGTGCTGGAGGGATAGGATGCCCTCACGATATTGCCGCTATTGCAGCGGTAGGCAATCGGTAAGTCAATATCCGCTTCCCTCCCGTCAATTGATACGCCAGTGGGAGAGAAATGACTACAACCCGTCAAGGCGACGATGGTAACGAGAAGAAAAAAACGCATCAATATTTGATGCCTCAATCGAATTGAACAGTACCCGAACGAATGATTCCACAAAAAATACCATGAATTTCATCATTCCGGGCTGTTGACCTGGAATCCAGGCTAAACCAATAATGATGCTCTCGCCACGTAAGCCGGGTTTATGGAAGCCTCCAGCGGAAGCCGTTACAATTACTGTCAGCTCCTGTTTGTCCGCTTGGGACGCGCCCTTTGTCTGATCCTGCCAGCGCAAAGTCGGAGACCTATGATGAGCTTTACAACGACCCTGGTGCGCGACACCGTATCCGTGAGGCTGGTAGCAGATACGCAACGCGGACAGCGGCCGTTATCTTCGTCCGGGCAACGCCTTATACATAGACATAGGCGCGTAGTTGTTTCTCTCCGTGATTCCAGTCTCTCATCAATTTTCGACTAACGCCAGCGGATAGACGTTCCATGAAAATCCTCGAATATGTGGGCCTCGACACCTCTCGTGTCAAAGCGGCCTACCTTAAAGTAACCGAGGCCATCGTCCGTAATGACTTTCGCGCCGCTCAAGTAAAGAAACTCTCCAACCTCAGCCACGGCAAGTTCTACCGGGCAAAGCTTGACGACACCAACCGGCTGCTATTCTCCCTCGTACGCCATGCCGACGAGGTGTGCGCTCTCATGCTCGAGGTCATCGAAAATCATGATTACGACAAGAGCCGCTTCCTGCGGGGTGCGGCAATCGACGAGACCAAGATTGCCGACATCGATGCCAGTGAAGCGCTTCGTGAAGCCCTGCCCATACGCTACCTGCATCCTTCCCGTCGTGACATCCATTTGCTGGACAAACCCATCTCTTTCGATGACGCACAGCAAGCTATCTATCATCTGCCACCGCCGCTCATCGTTGTCGGTTCCGCCGGCAGTGGCAAGACCGCCCTGACTCTCGAAAAGCTCAAGCATGCCGAGGGCGAGATATTATATGTCACCCACTCCGCTTATCTCGCCAACAGCGCCCGCGATCTCTATTACGCCAACGGTTTTGAGCATACCGGCCAAGATGCGGTGTTTCTGTCCTACCGCGAGTTCATCGAGTCGATCCGTGTGCCGCGAGGGCGGGAGGCTGGCTGGCGCGACTTCGCCCAATGGTTCGGCCGTATGCGCCAGGCTTTTCGTGGCATCGACGGTCACCAGTCTTTCGAGGAGATTCGCGGCGTGATCTCTGCAGGGGCGGATGGCCTGCTCACCCGGGAGAGCTACCATGCTCTGGGCGTGCGCCAATGCATCTTCCCGGAAAGCGAACGCGACCGGGTCTACGATCTTTTCGAGAAGTACCGGTCCTGGCTGGCCGAGGCCAAGCTCTACGACGTCAACCTCGTCGCACAGGACTGGCAGGTGTTCGCAGCACCACGTTACGACTTCATCATTATCGATGAAGTTCAGGATCTTACCGCGGTGCAACTGGCGCTAGTGCTCAAGACGTTAAGGAAACCAGGCCATTTTCTGCTGTGTGGCGATTCGAATCAGATCGTCCATCCCAACTTCTTCGCATGGAGCCGGGTAAAGAGCCTGTTCTGGCGTGACCCGCAACTTGCCGAGCGGCAGGAATTGCGCGTACTCGCCACCAATTTCCGCAATAGCCGCGAGGCGACACGCATCGCCAATACACTGCTCAAGATCAAGCACAGGCGCTTCGGCTCCATCGATCGGGAAAGCAACTTCCTGGTCGATGCGGTGGGCGATGAGGCGGGACAAGTGGCCTTGTTGCCGGACAAGGACAATGTCAAGCGTGATCTGGACCAGAAGATTCGCCAATCGACACAATTCGCCGTGCTGGTGATGCGAGACGAGGACAAGATCGAAGCAAAGAAGCATTTTTCCACGCCATTGCTTTTTTCCATCCACGAAGCCAAGGGGCTGGAGTACGATAATATCGTGCTCTACCGCTTCGTCTCCGACCATCGGGGCGAGTTTGCCGATATTCTGGAAGGCGTGGACAAGCGCGATCTAGCCATCGATGCACTGGCGTACCGCCGCTCCCGGGACAAGAGCGACAAGTCGCTCGAAGTCTACAAATTCTTCATCAATGCATTGTATGTAGCGCTTACGCGGGCGGTGAAGAATTTGTATCTCATTGAGTCCGACATGGGGCATCCTCTCTTCAATCTGCTCAATATTGCGGAAGAAGGGCCAGCGACGATCGAGGCCAAGCGGGCAACAGTGGAAGACTGGCAGAAGGAGGCCCGCAAGCTGGAATTGCAGGGCAAGCAGGAGCAGGCGGATGCCATCCGGCACAGTATCCTGAAGCAGACCCTGGCACCGTGGCCGGTGTTCGACGAGGCAAGGGTGCGGGAACTGCTCATCAAGGTATTCCGCGAACGGACACCGGGCGGCAAGCCCAAGCAACAGCTCTACGAGATTGCCACCTGCCACGACGAACCGGTACTCGTCGCCTGGCTCGAGCAGGAGACTGGTTTCACCGCTGCGAAGGGCTTCTCAATGCAGCGTGCGAGCCTGGGGCGTAAAAGCTACATCAATTATTTCGCGGGCAATTTCAAGGAAATTTTGCGGCAGTGCGACCGGCATGGCATCGAACATCGCCTCCCGATGAATCAGACGCCGCTCATGGCAGCCGCCTCAGCCGGCAACCTGCTGTTGGCCGAGGCTCTGATACTGCGTGGCGCAAACCGGGAAGCAACGGACCATTACGGCCGCAATGCGCTCCACTGGGCGATGTTGGAGGCATTCCACGATCCAAAATTCGCAAAAGGTCCGTTTGCTGCCCTCTATGAACTCCTGGCCCCGGCAAGCGTCGATGTGAATACCGGCGAGCGATTGGTGCGCGTAGACCGGCATCTGTCCGAATACTTTCTTTTTCAGACCTTGTGGGTGCTGTTCAAATCGCGCTTCACCCACCGCCAGCGGCGACCCTATGGCGCATTCGAAACACAGGCGATCCTGGACGCGTGGCAGCACCTGCCCGCCAACGTGGTGCGGCCGGAACGCAACAAACGTCAGCATCTCTCCGGTGTGCTGGCGAGAAACGAGGTGGAGCGGGAGTACTCCTACAACCGGGGTCTTTTCAAACGGGTGGGACAGGGCTGGTACCAGTTCAACCCGGAGCTCTCGGTGCGCCGCCGGCAAGGGGAGGAGGAAACCTGGGTACCTGTCTATCAGGCGCTCAATCTGCCTTTCATCAGCGAGTTCGCCTGGGATTTTGTCTGGAACCGCATTGATGAATATCTGGCGCTGTCGGGGCTACCCGGTCGCACGTTGCCCATTGCTGCCGAGCGCGCAGTCGCGCGCCAGCAGGCGGCCGAATATGAACGGAAACAACGGGAGGCCGAACAGCATGCGGCACTCGAACGGTGGAAGACTGAGCAGGAGGCGGCGCGAAAACTGCGACTGGAAGAGACGCCGAAATGGGGCACCAGCGAGGCCAAGCAACGTGAGATCGAGCGAATTCGGGCTGAAATCAAGGCGAGACAGAAGAGCTAACGCGGAAGAATTGGGAAATTGAAATAAATTGGGGTCAGACTCATTAGTCTTCCCGCCACGTAGTCACGCAGTCACCTAGGGCACAATAAGCAAAGCGCATTGCGCCGCGTGAGTCAACCGTTGCGCTCCGAAATCGGAACGAACTTCCGATCCTCCGGCCCGATATAGTTGGCGGAAGGCCGTATGATTTTGTTGTCCGCCCGCTGTTCGATAATATGAGCAGCCCAGCCGCTGGTGCGGGCGATGGCAAACAGCGGCGTGAACATCGCCGTGGGGATGCCCATCATGTGGTAGCTCACGGCGGAAAACCAATCCAGATTGGGAAACATGTTCTTGGCATCCTGCATCACCTCCTCTATCCTGGCTGCGATATCGAACATTTCCATGTCGCCCGCTTCCACCGACAGTTTTCTCGCAATTTCCCGTATTATCCGGTTGCGCGGATCGGAGACGGTGTAGACGGGATGGCCGAAGCCGATGATGATTTCCTTGCTGGCCACGCGCCGCCGTATATCTGCCTCCGCCTCATCCGGATTTGCGTAACGGGTCTGAAGATCGAAAGCTGCTTCGTTCGCGCCGCCGTGCTTGGCGCCACGCAACGCGCCGATTGCGCCAACTACTGCCGAGTAGAAATCCGAGCCGGTTCCCGCGATCGCCCGAGCGGTAAAGGTCGATGCATTGAACTCGTGCTCCGCATACAATATCAACGAGGTATGCATCGCCCTGATCCACGTTACCGGGCATTCTCTGCCGTGCAGCAAGCGCAGAAAATGCGCGGCGATGGAACCGGCATCGGTGGTCAGGCCGATTCGGCGGCCATGATGGACATAGTGATGCCAATAAAGCAGCATGCTGCCGAGACTGGCCAGCAACCGGTCCGCCAGATCGCGAGCACCTGCCGCGGAATGATTTTCCTCTTCCGGCAGCATGGCGCCCAGTGCGGATACGCCGGTCCGCATGACATCCATCGGATGCGCCGAGGCGGGAAGTGCCTCTAGTACCGTTTTAATGCCGGCGGGCACATCCCGCAAGGACCGGAGCTTTTCCTTATAGCCGGCCAGTTCCGCCATTGTGGGCAGTTTTTCATGAATCAATAGATAGGCGATTTCCTCGAATTCGCAGATCTCCGCTATATCCAGGATATCGTACCCGCGATAATGCAGATCGTTGCCGCTTTTGCCAACGCTGCATATCGCCGTGTTGCCGGCAACGACGCCGGAAAGCGCTACGGATTTCTTCGTTTTAGCCTCACCGGAATTTTGTGTATTGTCACTGATCTTCAATCTGCCTCGCTGCCTGGGTGAGCAAGCTATCCTGCTTCTCCTCGTATATGTGGTAATCGAGGAAATCATATAGCTCCGCGCGGGTCTGCATGGCACCGACCATGCTTTTTTGCGTGCCATCGCGCCGTATCGCCTGGTATGCCGCCAATGCGGCTGCGCTCATGGCCCGGAATGCGGACAGAGGATAAAGTGCCAGGGCGACGTTGGCTCGCGCCAGGTCCTCGACCGTAAAGAGCGGAGTGGCGCCGAATTCCGTAATATTTGCCAGGATAGGGACCTTCACCTCTGCCGCAAACTGCCTGTATGTGTCCAGGTCGGCAACGGCTTCCGGAAATATCGCATCCGCGCCGGCCGCCACATAGGCGCACGCGCGGCTTATAGCGGCAGACACCCCTTCCACCGCCAGCGCATCCGTTCTTGCCATGACCATGAAACTGGAATCGCACCGGGCATCTACCGCAGCCATGATGCGATCCACCATTGTCCGTTCACTGGCGATAACCTTGCCCGGACGATGGCCGCAACGTTTGGCAGGCACCTGGTCTTCGATATGCATTGCCCCTGCCCCGGCCTTGATCAGCGACTTTACGGTGCGGGCAACGCCGAAGCTGCTGTCCGATATGGAAAAGCCGGTGTCCGCATCCACCAGCAATGGTACGTCCGTAATATCGGTAATGCGGCGAACGTCGGTCAGAACATCGTCGAGTGTCGAGATAGCGAGATCCGGCAAGCCGAGGGATGCTGCAGCCACGCCCGCACCGGAGAGATAGATTGCCTTGAAACCCGCACGTTTCGCCAGGAGCGCGGAGTAGGCGTTTATACACCCCGCCACCTGCAGTGGCCATTCGCTTGAAAGTGCGGCGCGAAAACGCGAGCCCGCGGAGGAAGGGATCATCAGGAAATCGTCACGAATCGTGGGAGAGATGTTTATTTGAGCAAGTGCCTGATCGATTCCTGTTCCTCCACCAACTCGCGGTAAGAAACCTGCATTTTCTCTTTTCCCGATTCGCTTATTTCCAGATCAGGAACGATTTGATAAGTGCCGCCCTTGCATACCACCGGAAAGCCATATATGACACCCCCTGGAATGCCATAGCTCCCATCCGAGGGAATGCCCATTGAAACCCAGTCATTCTCCCTGGTGCCAAAGAACCAGTCGCTGACATGATTGATAATCGCATTCGCGGCGCTGGCGGCGCTGGACAAGCCGCGCACTTCGATAATGGTTGCGCCGCGTTTCTGGATCGTGGGAATAAACTCACGCTCCACCCATCCTGGATCACCGATCACATCAAGGGCTTTTCTTCCGTTCACCTGCGCGTGGCTCAGGTCCGGATACTGGCTGCCCGAGTGGTTTCCCCAGACGATCATCCTTCGCACGCCGGCCACGGGACAACCAGCTCGAGCGGCAAGCTGGGATAGCGCCCGGTTATGGTCCAGTCTCATCATTGCGGAAAAATTTCCCGGCTTCAGGTCGGGCGCATGGGTCATCGCGATATAAGCGTTGGTATTGGCCGGATTGCCCACGACCAGGACCCTGGCCTCGCGGCTCGCTACTTCATTGAGCGCCCTGCCCTGGCTGATGAATATGGCGCTGTTTGCTTCCAGGAGATCCTTCCGCTCCATGCCCTTGGTGCGGGGCCGCGCTCCTACCAGCAATGCGATATCCACATCGCGAAAAGCAACCTTCGGATCATCGGTAACGATCAGCCCTGCCAGAAGGGGAAACGCGCAATCCTCCAGCTCCATCACCACGCCTTTCAGCGCAGGCAATGACTGGGGGATGTCCAGCAAATGCAGGATGACCGGCTGATCCTTACCCAGCATGTCGCCCGCAGCGATACGAAACAGCAGACTATAGCAGATCTGGCCGGCCGCTCCCGTGACCGCTATGCGAATAGGATTTTTCATTCTTGCGCTCCTATGGGAGATTGCCGTTAAACCTGGCACGGCAATATCCTTGCCGCATTCCTGGCAAACAACGCGACAGCAATGGAAGCGGCAGGGAGTCCGTGGCAGTATACATACAGGTTAGCCTCAGCCTGAAATGGCCAAGATGCGGAAATCGCAAAGACGAGCGTCGCAGAAGCCATCATCCGGCACAGATGGGACAACTCGCGCGCTCACACGACTTTTTCCGCTCAACGATGCTCGCCTGACTAACTCGACTATAAAAACATTCCCCATCACTGTCAATTTGCATTCATTTGGCATCGTGGCCCCAGCACGATCATCGTTGCATGCCTTATGATCATCTGGATGTTACCACCAACGCGCTCAACGAGGATTCATTCAGACACTCTCAAAACCCTGTTTTCAATATGGATTAAGTCAGGTGTGCACCTGTTGTATCGTCCAGTATAACCGTCTAAACTAATCCGGTAGATACAAAACTCAACCGTTCGGGAGCGAAATGTGCAAAGTGATCGCCCCAAATACCTCGACCTTCTCAAAATACGACAGCCCCTGCCGGCTGTAGTCTCATTTCTGCATCGGGTGAGCGGAGCGCTGCTTTTTTTTCCGGGAATCCCTCTCCTGCTTTGCGGGCTCGACATGGCTTTGAATTCTCCGCAGGATTATGCCCGATTACAATCTCTTCTGGACAATTCCCTGATCAAGGGACTTCTGACACTTCTGCTCTGGTTTTTTCTGCATCATTTCTTCGCCGGCATCCGCTTTCTCGCACTGGATCTCGGCTATGGCGGCGCGCTGAGGCAAGCGCGTGCGAGCAGCAAGGCGGTCCTTGCCGCAAGCATCCTGTTTACTGTGCTGGTTTCGATACGAGTATGGTGAAACGAGCATTGACTGGCGCGCATTATGGCCTGTTCGACTGGCTGGCTCAGCGCATCACTGCATTCGTAATGATTGTTTTCGTCCTGTATGCGGCGGCCGCATGGCTGTTTTCGGCGCCGCACGGCCATGACGGATGGAAAACGATATTCGGTTACAGCGGCATGCGGATAGGCGCTTTCCTGTTTCTCGTCAGCCTTTTCTGGCATGCATGGGTCGGGATTCGCAACATCCTGATGGATTATGTGCATGCCACTGCCATCCGGCTGGCGTTGCAGGTACTGGCTATCCTCTCATTGCTGTTTTATGCCATCTGGTCCGCTGAAATCCTCTGGGCTCCGGGAACTTCGTGGCGATAGTGAAAAGAAAATTCGACGCGGTGATCGTGGGAGCGGGCGGCGCCGGCATGCGGGCGGCACTGCAGTTATCCGAAGCGGGCCTGAAGGTTGCGGTATTGTCCAAGGTGTTTCCCACCCGTTCGCATACTGTCGCGGCACAAGGCGGCATTGCCGCAGCTTTGGGAAACGTCACCGAGGATAACTGGCATTGGCATATGTACGATACCGTGAAAGGTTCCGATTATCTCGGTGATCAGGATGCTATCGAGTTCATGTGCCGCCAGGCGAGCGAAGTCGTGTACGAGCTCGAGCACTTTGGCATGCCGTTCGACCGGCTTGATAACGGCAAAATTTACCAGCGGCCCTTCGGAGGGCAATCGCAACATTTCGGCGGAGCCCAGGCAACGCGTTCATGCGCGGCTGCGGATCGAACCGGCCACGCGATGCTGCATACGCTTTATCAGCGCAATGTGCGGGCCAATACGCAATTTTTCGTGGAGTGGATGGGACTCGATCTCGTTCGCGACGAGGGAGGGGATGTTTGCGGGGTAATGGCGCTAGACATGGAAACAGGCGAAGTCATGCTGCTTCAGGCGCGAGCTACGCTGTTCGCAACCGGCGGCAGCGCGCGCATATTCGGCGCCAGCACCAACGCTTTCATCAATACCGGAGATGGCCTGGGAATGGCCGCGCGGGCAGGCATTCCTTTGCAGGACATGGAGTTCTGGCAATTTCATCCTACTGGCGTATATGGGGTGGGCGTACTCATCAGCGAGGCGGTGCGCGGAGAAGGAGGCTATCTGCTCAACAAGGACGGCGAGCGCTTCATGGAACGGTATGCGCCTCATGCCAAGGATCTGGCCAGCCGGGATGTCGTGTCGCGTGCATTGACTACCGAAATCAAGGAAGGGCGAGGCTGCGGCAGGGATGGAGATCATCTGCTGCTGAAGCTCGATCACCTGGGCGCCGAAGTCATCCACACGCGGCTTCCCGGTATACGCGAGATCGCCATGAAATTCGCGCATGTGGATCCCATCCATGACCCAATACCCGTCACGCCCACCGCGCACTATATGATGGGGGGCATTCCGACCAATTTTAACGGACAAGTGGTCGTGCCCTATAAAACCGGCCCGGAGGAGGTGGTCCAGGGCTTCTATGCAGTCGGAGAGTGCGCTTGCGTTTCGGTTCATGGCGCGAATCGGCTGGGAACCAATTCACTGCTGGACATTCTTGTTTTCGGGCGGGCAGCGGGACAGCAAATCATCGAAGATCTGAAAAAAAACCCCCATCATAAGCCTCTGGCGCCGGATGTGGCTGACGGAACGCTGGCGCGGCTTGCCCGCCTGGAAAACCAGAAGGATGGGGAAAGCGTTGCACAAGTCAGCGATGCATTACGCAAGACCATGCAGACACATTGCGGCGTATTTCGATTTGCCGAAATGCTTGAGCAGGGTGTGGCGCGCATCGGCGAGGTAGCAGAGCGCGCCAACCACACAGAGATCAGGGACAAGAGCAGGGTCTTCAACACTGCGCGGGTGGAAGCGCTGGAACTCGACAACCTGGTCAAGGTGGCGGTTGCAACCATGGCTTCGGCGCAAGCGCGCACCGAAAGCCGGGGCGCCCATGCCCGGGACGATTTTCCTGACCGGGATGACAACAAGTGGCTCAAACATACATTGTATTTCAACGAAGAGCAGCGGCTGGATTACAAGCCCGTGCGGCTGAAACCATTGACGGTCCCGTCATTTCCGCCGAAAGCCAGGACATACTGACGGAATATCGGCTGGACTGCCGCCATTGGATAACGACACAAACATAACCACGCAGGCGTTTTTTTGCAGCCAGGCAGAGATAGAGGGCAAGGGCGAATAGACAAGCGGAAATAAGAAACAAGCTGCCAGTCCGATTGCCGGCCAGTGGATCGGCCAGGCGCAGCATGGCGATCATCCGCGCCCGCGTTTCCCGGTGCAGCAAGGGTAGCAATGCTGAAAAACCATGAGGAGAGAAATATGAAAAATATCGATCCCTGTGTTTTAGTGATTTTCGGGGCAAATGGGAACCTGTCGCGTATCAAATTGATACCAGCGCTGTTTCGCCTGGAAGTAGCGGGGCGCCTCTCCGACAGCATGACCATATTGGGTTGCGGCCTCGAGTCGTGGAAGGATGAACGGTGGATTTCGGAAGTAACCGATATTCTGAAGGCCAAATTCCCTGATGGTATGGATGAGCAGGCGTTCGAGCGTTTTTGCACCCGCCTGCACTACCATCCCAATCCTCCGGGAAATAGCGATGCCTACGCGAAATTGAAGCAGGTGCTGGAAGAAACCCCGGGTTTCGCTCCAAACGTGGTGTTTTACATGGCGGTGCGTCCGTCGGAATTTCCCGCGATCATCGACCGGCTGGGAACACTGGGGTTGCTCAACCAGCAGAGAGGATGGTGCCGGGTGGTCATCGAGAAACCTTTCGGCTATGACTTGCTCAGTGCGCAAACCCTGCAGGGAAGCTTGTACCGCCATTTGAACGAGCCGCAGATTTATCGCATCGACCATTATCTCGGCAAGGGCACGGTGCAGAATGTGATCGTCTTCCGCTTCGCCAACATTCTGCTGGAACCGATCTGGAACAATCATTATATCGATCACGTGCAGATTACCCATTCTGAAACGCTGGGCATAGAAGGCCGGGCCGATTATTACGAGAGCGCCGGCGCGCTGCGCGACATGATCCAGAGCCATCTGTTGCAGTTGCTTGCCCTGGTGGCGATGGAACCGCCGGTGACACTGTCGGCAGAGCACTTGCGGGACGAGAAGGTAAAAGTGCTGAAGGCGATACGGCCAATTACGCAGAATTCCGTGCATGCCCATGCTTTTCGCGGGCAATATACCAGCGGCACCATCAACGGCAAACCCGTTCCCGGATACCTGGATGAGCCAGGCGTCACACCGGACAGCGCCACGGAAACCTATGCCGCGCTGAAGCTTTTTATCGACAACTGGCGCTGGGCTGGCGTGCCGTTCTACCTGCGCACTGGAAAGCGCATGGCGGAAAACAGCTCGGCAATTTGTATCCGCTTCAAAAAACCGCCACAGGATCTGCTGCGCCACACGCATCATCACGAAGCTTCCCACCCAAACTGGATCATGCTGGGCATCCAGCCCAATGACTCCCTGAAGATAGAAATGCAGGTAAAGGTGCCGGGACTGGATCTGACCACGCGCACCATCAGCCTGGACGCAACTTACCGCAAGGGAACCGAGCAGGAGCATGACGCCTACGAAGGCTTGCTGCTGGATGTAATGCTGGGCGACCATTCATTATTCCTGCGTATTGACGAGGTGGAATGGGCCTGGCGCACGGTGGATCCCATCATCAAGGTATGGGCGATGGAGCGCGATTTTATCAACGGCTACCAGGCCGGCAGTTGGGGACCGCGAGGCACATACCGCTTGTTCGACAATGACGACCAGTTCTGGCGCCACTCGCTAAATCCGGAAGGCGCTGACTTGCAGGCTTATTGATATCATGCCTGGTCCGGGCGAGCCATTTTGCCAACCAGATAGATCAGGAATACCAGAGGAATATGTTTCCTGATTATCGCCAAAAGATTGGATAAACCATGACCCATTCCTTGAAGAAATCCATTTTTGAGCACGAAAAGGTCGGTTTCGATGCGGACTCGATCAAACACTCTCTTTCCAACAGCTTGATCTATTCCGTCGGCAAAGATGCGCGAACCGCGACCGATCGCGACCGGTTTTTCGCCGCGGCCTACATGGTGCGCAATCGCCTGATAGACCGCTGGATGGAAACCATGAGCAGTTATTACGACAATGATGTCAAGCGCGTCTATTATTTTTCGCTGGAATTCCTGATAGGCCGCACGCTGATGAACAGCGTGCAAAACCTGGGCTTCGATCCGCAATTCCGGGAAGCGCTGCAGCAACTGGAAATCGATCTCGATGCAGTGCGCGAAATAGAACCGGATGCCGCATTGGGAAATGGCGGCCTGGGAAGGCTTGCCGCCTGTTTCCTCGATTCCATGGCGACACTCGATATTCCGGGCTACGGCTACGGCATAAGATATGAGTATGGCATGTTCTCCCAGCGCATCGAAAATGGAAGGCAGATCGAACATCCGGACAACTGGCTGCGTTACGGCAATCCATGGGAATTTCCCCGCGCGGAAGTGTTATACCAGGTCAAGTTCCACGGCCGGGTGGTGCAATACGAAAACGAGCGGGGCGCCGCACGCTATCACTGGATCGATACCGACGATGTCATGGCCATGGCATTCGATACGCCCATCCCGGGTTATGGAACGGCTACCGTCAACAATATGCGGCTATGGGCGGCGAAGGCCACGCGCGATTTCGAATTGCGGTATTTCAACGAAGGCAATTATGTCAAGGCGGTGGAGGACAAGAACGAATCCGAAAACCTGTCCAAGGTACTCTATCCTGACGATACCACGGCAATGGGACGCGAACTGCGGCTCAAGCAGCAGTATTTCTTCGTGTGCGCTTCGCTGCAGGATATTCTCTATCGCTATCGCAAGTATCAGGCGGATTTCGATGCCTTGCCCGACAAGGTCGCGATTCAGTTGAACGATACGCATCCGGCAATCGCCATCCCCGAACTGATGCGTATCTTGGTGGACTTGCATCAGGTGGATTGGGACAAGGCATGGGACATCACCACGCGCACCTTTGCCTACACGAACCATACCCTCATGCCGGAAGCGCTCGAAACCTGGGCAGTCTCGCTGTTCGAAAAAGTTCTGCCTCGCCACGTGCAGATCATTTATGAGATCAACCGCCGTTTTCTGAAAGACGTGATGCACCGCTATCCCGGCGATACGGGTATCCTGCGCCGCATGTCCATCATCAATGAAGAGGGTGAAAGACGCATTCGCATGGCCCATCTCGCCATTGTCGGAAGCCACAAGGTAAACGGAGTGGCGCAGATCCATACGGAATTGATGAAACAAACGATATTCGCGGACTTCGACCGTTTTTTCCCTTCCAGGATCATCAATATCACCAACGGCATCACGCCGCGCCGCTGGCTGCATCTGGCCAACCGCCGCCTGGCCGAACTCATTACCTCCCGCATCGGTTCCGGCTGGATCAAGGATCTCGCCCAATTGAAGCAGTTGATTCCGCTTGCCGACGATGCATCCTTCCGGCAGGCATTCGCCGCGGTAAAACGCGCGGACAAGGAGCAACTGGCAAGCATGCTGAAGCAAAAACTCGGCATCGAGATCAATGTCGAGTCGCTGTTCGACGTCCAGATCAAGCGCATCCATGAATACAAGCGGCAACTGCTCAACCTGCTGCATGTCGTGACCGCATACAACCGCATCCGCCACCAGCCCGGCGCTCGCTACGTCCCTCGCACGGTCATCTTTGGCGGCAAGGCGGCGCCGGGCTATTTCATGGCGAAGCTCATCATCAAGCTGATCAATGATATTGCTGATATCATCAATAACGATCCGCGCGTCGGCAACAACCTCAAGGTCGTATTCGTGCCCAATTACGACGTCTCGGTGGCGGAACGGATGATCCCGGCGGCGGATCTGTCCGAGCAGATTTCCACTGCGGGCACGGAAGCCTCGGGAACGGGGAATATGAAACTCGCATTGAATGGCGCCTTGACGATAGGAACGCTGGATGGCGCCAATATCGAAATCGGCAACGAGGTCGGCAATGAGAATATTTTCATTTTCGGCCTGACCGCGGCCGAAGTTTCCCAGGTGAAAGCCGAGGGTTACCGCCCCTGGGACTTTTACCATTCCAACGAGGAACTGCGGGCCGTGCTCGACATGATCGGCTCCGGCTTCTTTTCGCCGGACGAGCCGGACCGGTTCAAGCCCATTGTGGACGCACTGCTAGATCATGGAGACCAGTATCTCCTGCTGGCCGATTTCGCGTCCTATATCGCCTGCCAGAAAAAGGTCGAGATCGCTTATCAGGACCAGGAGCAATGGGTACGCAAAGCCATCCTGAATATCGCCAACATGGGCAAATTTTCGAGCGACCGGACGATCATGCAATATGCCACCGAAATCTGGGATTCCCGGCAGAGGAGCAGCCGCCAGTAGAAAGCGGATATCACAGGTCACCAGCCCGGAATAATTTCGATGGGGGAACGCAGCGAGGGACGGAAAGCCAGTAGTCTGAAAAAGCTCTGGATTCCGGCTCACCGCTGGTGCGGCATCCGGAATGGCGGGGATTTTTTACGCAATGAATTTATGATTCGCCACACCAGGGACTTCCGGGCAAAAAAGGATTCCGTTATTTTTATAGTGGTGCGTTGAGAGCAGCGACGGTGTGTGCTGAATAGGCGGCGGCAATCCTTCCGCTGAAACGGGGTGCCGCAGAATGTGTGTACGATAAAGGATTCGATCATGAGATTCTCCATTTTCCGCTTTGATCCGGACAAGGATGCAAAGCCATACATGCAGCAGTATGACATCGCGCTGGAACCGGCGGACCGGATGCTGCTGGACGCCCTGGTGCGCATCAAGGCGGTGGATGACAGCCTGAGTCTTCGCCGTTCCTGCAGGGAAGGCGTATGCGGTTCGGACGGAATGAATATCAATGGGCGCAATGGACTGGCCTGCATCACGCCGATAGCGGGGCTGCGCGAACCGATAGAATTGCGCCCGCTGCCGGGATTGCCGGTAATACGGGATCTTATCGTCGATATGACGCAGTTCTTCAAGCAATATCATTCGATCAAGCCCTATCTCATCAACAATGATCCGCCACCCGAAACCGAACGGTTGCAATCGCCGCAGGAACGCGCGGAACTGGACGGACTGTACGAATGTATCCTGTGCGCATGCTGCTCCACCGCCTGTCCGTCATTCTGGTGGAATCCCGATAAATTCGTCGGTCCTGCCGGATTATTGCAGGCATACCGTTTTCTGGCGGACAGCCGCGACCAGGCTACCGAGGAAAGACTGGATTATCTTGAAGACCCGTATCGGTTGTTCCGCTGCCATTCCATCATGAATTGCGTCGATGTATGCCCAAAGGAATTGAATCCCAACCGGGCGATCAGCAAAATCAAGGATATGATGGTCAAAAGGACGGTATGAGACGATGAGGGAACTGGAACGCGCCCGCTGGCGCTGCCGGCGCGGCTTGCTGGAACTGGATATCCTGCTCGAGCGTTTCATGGACGAGCATTACGCCACGCTGGGCAAGAATGAACTGCGGCAATTCGAAATGCTGCTGGACATTCCCGATAACGACTTGTGGGATATGATTATGCAAAGGCAGCAAGCGTGGGACCCAAGCGTCCAGCCTGTGCTGCGTTTGCTGCAGACTGTCTGATGGCGCCGGCCCTGAAAATTTTTGAATAGCGAGGATGGCATGGAACAAAAACGCACAGCAACCCTCCGCCTGAATGGTGACGAGAAGGTTTTCGAGTTTCCGCTCATCTCCGGCACGATGGGGCCGGATGTAGTGGATATACGCAGCCTGCATGCCCAGGCCGGCGTCTTTACTTATGATCCCGGCTTTCTTTCCACCGCCAGCAGCAATTCCAAAATCACCTTCATCGATGGCGACAAAGGCATACTGCTGTATCGCGGCTACCCTATCGAGCAACTGGCGAAGCGGTGCGATTTCATGGAGGTATGCTATTTGCTGATGAATGGCGACCTGCCGACCAGGACGCAAAAAGCTTCATTCGACAAAACCATCAAAGAACACACCATGGTGCACGAGCAACTGGCGCGGTTCTTTACCGGTTTTCGGCGCGACGCGCATCCCATGGCGGTAATGGTGGGTGTGGTGGGCGCATTGTCTGCGTTTTATCACGATGCAATGGATATTTCGGATGCGTCGCACCGCGAGGTATCCGCCTATCGGCTGATAGCGAAATTACCGACCATCACCGCGATGACATACAAGTACAATATCGGCCAGCCGTTCATTTATCCGCGCAACAACCTGAGTTACGCGGAAAACTTCATGCACATGATGTTCGCCACCCCGGCGGAGGACTACAAGCCCAATCCGGTGCTGGCCAGGGCGCTGGATCGTATCCTTATCCTGCATGCAGACCATGAGCAGAATGCGTCCACCTCCACCGTGCGGATGGCGGGCTCCAGCGGGGCCAATCCCTTCGCCTGCATTTCCGCGGGGATTGCGTGTCTCTGGGGCCCCGCGCACGGAGGAGCAAACGAAGCCTGTCTCAACATGCTGGAAGAGATCGGCGATGAATCGCGCATCGGCGAATTTATCGATCGCGCCAAAGACAAGAGCGATCCCTTCAGGCTGGTGGGCTTCGGCCACCGCGTATACAAGAATTTCGACCCGCGCGCGAAACTGATGCGCGAAACATGCCATGAAGTGCTGAGCGAGCTCGGGCTGCATGACGATCCCTTGTTCAAGCTGGCGATGAAACTGGAGAAGATTGCACTGGAGGACGAGTATTTCATTTCACGCAAGCTGTATCCCAACGTGGACTTCTATTCCGGCATCGTACAGCGCGCTCTCGGGATTCCGATATCCATGTTCACCGCCATCTTCACCATGGCGCGCACGGTCGGATGGATCGCGCAATGGAATGAGATGATTTCCGACCCCGACCACAAGATCGGACGTCCGCGCCAGCTTTATACCGGCACGGTAACGCGCGATGTCGTCCCGATTGCCTTGCGTAAATGATCCGGCAAATGACGCGGCCTCACTCGAAAATTTCTCTATCCGCGGAGAACCCGGCATGACAGAACAGCGCTCCGGAATGGTGCTCGAAAGCTCTCCCCTGTCCGCGTCGAATGCGTCCTACATCGAAGGGCTTTATGAAAACTATATGCGGGACGCGGGGTCCATTTCGCCGGAATGGAGCAGGTTTTTCGAAAAACTGCCCCAAACTGGGGATGACCAGGACGACACGCGTCCCGCAACCACGTCAACCTCCCCTTCTTCCTCTCTTGGCAGCGCTGGTCCGCGCGCCATTCATGGAACCAGAAGAGCCGGCGGAAATGAAAGTGAGAATAACGAAGGCCTTGCCCTGGAGCGCAAGCAGATCTCGGTCCTGCAACTCATCAATGCCTATCGTTTTCTCGGCGTGCGGCATGCCAATCTCGATCCGCTCAAGCACCAGGAAAAACCATTCGTTCCCGAGCTTGATCCCGGCTACTACGGATTGACCGAATCCGATCTGGATACGGTGTTCGGCACAGGCTCCCTTATCGGCCCGGCCCGCGCTCCGCTGAAGGATATATTGCAAATATTGCGGCAGACCTATTGCGGAAGTGTCGGCCTCGAGTACATGTATATCACCGACACCGAGCAAAAACGGTGGATACAGAATCGTATCGAAGGCTCGCGCTCCCAGCCCGTCTTCTCCGCGGAATACAAGCGCCACATCCTGGAGCGGCTTACAGCTGCGGAAGGGCTGGAAAAATACCTGCATACCCGATACGTGGGCCAGAAACGATTTTCCGGCGAGGGCGGGGAAAGCCTGATTCCACTGCTTGACAACCTGCTGCAACGGGCCGGACAGATGGGCGTGGAACAGATGGTCATCGGGATGGCCCACCGCGGGCGGCTGAACGTGCTGGTCAATACCCTGGGCAAAGCGCCGGCCAACCTGTTCCAGGAATTCGAGGGCAAGCAGGTGCAGGAACTCTCCGAAGGAGATGTCAAATACCATCAGGGATTTTCCTCCGCGGTTTCGACGCCGGGCGGCGTCATGCGTTTGACCCTGGCGTTCAACCCTTCCCATCTGGAAATTGTGGATCCGGTGGTGCAGGGCTCGGTGCGAGCCCGGCAGCATCGCGCCGGGGACAGGGAGGGCAACCTGGTGCTGCCCGTGCTGCTGCACGGCGACGCGGCGTACTCCGCCCAGGGCGTGGTGATGGAAACGCTGAATCTCTCCCAGACCCGCGGGTATGGAACGGGCGGAACGCTGCATGTCATCATCAATAACCAGATCGGATTTACCACTTCCGACCCTCGGGACGCACGTTCCACGCTTTACTGTACCGATGTATCGAAAATGATCGAAGCGCCGATTTTTCATGTCAACGGGGACGATCCGGAAGCCGTGCTCATGATTACAGAAATAGCGCTCGACTTCCGGATGAGGTTCCACAAGGACGTGGTCGTCGACATGGTCTGTTTCCGCACACTGGGCCACAATGAGCAGGATGAACCGATGGTGACGCAACCGCTGATGTACAAGATCATCAGCCGCCACCCCGGCACACGCAAGCTGTATGCCGAGAAACTGGAAAAAGAAGGGGTGATCGGCGCCGGACAGGCCGAACAGTTGGTGAAGGCCTATCGCGACGACATGGATGCAGGGCGCAACCCGAATAAAACGGTCCTCTATGACTACAAATCCCCCCATGCCATGGACTGGACACCGTTCCTGAAGGGGGGCAAGTGGAATATGGAGACGGTTACCGGCCTGCCCATGGCGGAGCTGAAGAAGCTCGGAGACCGGCTGACCGACATTCCCGCAAAGTTCAAGCTGCATCCCCGCGTGGAAAAAATAATCGCCGATCGCCGCCAGATGAGCGAAGGAAAACTGCCTCTGGATTGGGGCATGGCAGAAAATCTTGCTTATGCCGCGCTGCTTGCGGACGGGTTCGCGGTGCGCATTTCCGGGCAGGATTCGGGACGTGGCACTTTTTTTCATCGGCATGCCGTGCTTCATGACCAGAACCGGCAGCGGTGGAACGAAGGGACCTATATTCCGCTGCGCCACATCGCGCCGGACCAGCCGGACTTCGTCATCATCGATTCTGTGCTGTCGGAAGAAGCCGTGCTTGGCTTCGAATATGGCTATGCGACGGCGGAACCGAATGAGCTGGTGGTATGGGAAGCGCAGTTCGGCGATTTTGCGAATGGCGCACAGGTAGTGATAGACCAGTTCATCGCATCCGGTGAAGCGAAGTGGGGCCGGCAATGCGGCCTGGTGATGATGCTGCCGCATGGTTACGAGGGCCAGGGGCCGGAGCACTCTTCCGCACGGCTGGAACGCTATCTGCAACTTTGCGCGGAATACAACATTCAGGTATGCGTTCCCTCCACGCCCGCCCAAATGTTTCATCTGCTGCGCCGGCAGATGATCAGACCGCTGCGCAAACCCCTGATCATCATGAGCCCGAAAAGCATGCTGCGTCATAAGGAATCGGTATCGAGCCTCGAAGAACTCGCGGAAGGACGTTTTCAGGCGATCATTCCGGAGACCGAAGAGCTTGATTCAGGGAAGGTGCGGCGGATAATCGCGTGTTGCGGCAAGGTCTATTACGATCTGCTCGCTTATCGCCGGAAACAGGCAATTTCGGATGTGGCAATAGTCCGCGTCGAGCAGCTGTATCCCTTCCCTCATGAAGACTTTCAGGTCGAGATCGAGCGCTATCCCCATGCCCGGGACGTGCTGTGGTGCCAGGAAGAACCGGGAAACCAGGGAGCCTGGCATCGCATCCAGCATTACCTTATGAGGCATACGCGGCCAGGGCAGGTGCTGGGCTATGCCCTGCGTCCTTCCTCGGCCTCCCCCGCCGTGGGATATTCCCAGAAGCATAATCTGCAGCAGAAGGAATTGGTCGAGGCAGCATTTCGCGAGAAAATTTGAAAGGAAGAGCCATGCCTGTCGAAATCAAGGTTCCCGTGTTGTCCGAATCCGTGGCGGAAGCGACGCTGCTTTCCTGGCACAAGAAAGAAGGCGAACATGTTGATCGTGATGAAAATCTCGTCGATATCGAAACCGATAAGGTCGTGCTGGAATTGCCTGCCCCCGTGGCCGGCATATTGACGAAAATCAATAAGGGCGATGGCGCCATAGTGGCGAGCGGTGAAGTTATCGCGCTACTGGATAGCGAGGCCAAAACCGCTGCTTCGCCAGCGCCCGCTTCCGAGGCTCCCGACGTTCCCGCTGTCCCCGGAACAACGGCAGCCAGGCCGAAGACAGCTGGCGCGCAACGCGCCGCTGCTTCAACTCCCGCTCCAGCACCTCGCGCTGCCGCCAACCAGGCAACCCTGATGCCGGCGGCCCGGCGCATGGCGGCGCAAGCAAATCTCGAGGCTGATGAGATCGGTGGCATCAAGAGTAGCGGACGCGGCGGCCGGATTACCAAGGAAGACGTTGCAGCGCATATGGAGAGCAGAAATCGCCCCTCCGCGCCGGACGCGACCCCGGAAGGTTCCACGGCTTCTGCGGTTGCCGCCGCTTCTGCAGAAATGCCTGTGGCGGCTGCTCCCCAACCGGCAGCCGGGCGGCCAGAAAAACGGGTACCCATGACACGGTTGCGCGCACGCATAGCGGAGCGCCTGGTTCAATCGCAATCCACAGCCGCGATACTGACCACATTCAATGAAGTCAACATGCAGGGCATACTGGATCTGCGCACCCGGTACAAGGACAGGTTCGAAAAGGAGCATGGAGTCAAGCTGGGCCTCATGTCTTTTTTTGTCAAGGCGGCTGTCGCCGCGCTGAAGAAATACCCCATTGTCAATGCGTCGGTGGACGGAAACGATATCGTCTACCATGGCTATTACGATATTGGCATTGCAGTGAGCAGCCCGCGTGGATTGGTGGTTCCGGTCATTCGGGACGCCGACACGCTGTCTCAGGCCGAGATAGAAAGAAGGATTTCAGACTTCGGCAAGCGCGCCACGGATGGCAAACTGACCATTGAAGATCTGACGGGCGGCACTTTTTCCATCACCAACGGCGGCGTGTTCGGCTCCATGCTTTCCACGCCCATTCTGAATCCGCCGCAAAGCGCCATTCTCGGGATCCATGCCACCAAGGAAAGACCCGTGGCGGAGAATGGCCAGGTGGTAATCCGTCCGATGAACTATCTTGCGCTCTCCTATGATCATCGCATCATAGATGGACGAGAAGCGGTGCTCTCCCTGGTTGCGATGAAAGAAGCGCTCGAATATCCGGCAAGCCCGCTGCTGGAAGATTGAAACATCACGCGCCGATCACTTGGAGCCAATTCTGTCGGTCTTTTCATACATTTTCATAATAAACAACAATGTCAGCAATTTTTGATGTAGCCGTCATAGGCGCCGGACCGGGCGGCTATGTCGCAGCCATAAGATGCGCCCAACTGGGCCTAAATACCGTTTGCATAGACGAATGGAAAAACCCGCAAGGCAAACCCAGCCTCGGCGGGACATGCCTGAACGTCGGCTGCATCCCGTCGAAGGCCCTCCTGGAATCGTCCGAGAATTACGAGCGCGCAGCGGGAAAATTTGCCGCTCACGGGATCAGGATCGAAAACCTGTCGTTCGATGTTCCCACCATGATAGCGCGCAAGGACAAGATCGTTTCCGCGTTTACCGGCGGTGTCGCCATGCTGCTCAAGAAAAACAAGGTAACCTCGATCCACGGCCGGGGAATCCTTTTCAGCGGCGGCGACGGCGATACGCCCTGGCAGATAGCGGTGAGCGATGGCGACAAAAAGGAGATGGTGGAAGCCCGGCATGTCATTATCGCCACCGGTTCCACGCCGCGCCAATTGCCGTTCGCTCCCGTGGACAACGAGCGAATACTGGATAGCGCGGGCGCGCTGGCGCTGACAGATGTGCCCGCCCGGATGGGGGTGATAGGCGGCGGCATCATCGGCCTGGAAATGGGCAGCGTCTGGCGCCGTCTGGGCGCTGAAGTCACCATCCTGGAAGCGTTGCCTGGTTTCCTGGCTGCCGCCGATGAGCAGGTGGCAAAGGAAGCGCGCAAACTGCTTACGAGAGAAACCGGCTTGGTTATCCAGACCGGCGCCACAATCACGGGGATCAGCGCGGGAGAAAACAGCGTTGCCGTAGAGTATGCAGCCCCGGAAAACGGAGCTGCAAAGCTGGAAGTGGACAAACTGATCATCGCCGTAGGACGCGTGCCCAATACGGCTGGGCTGGGCGCGGAAAATATCGGGTTGAAAGTGGATGAACGCGGCTATATCGAAGTGGATGACCATTGCCGGACCAATCTGCGGAATATCTACGCCATAGGCGATGTGGTGCGCGGCCCCATGCTGGCGCATAAAGCCTCCGAGGAAGGCGTGGCGGTCGCTGAAACGATCGCCGGCCAGGATGGGCATGTGAACCTTGGCACCATTCCCTCCATCATCTACACCTCGCCCGAGATTGCCTGGGTGGGCAAGACCGAGCAGGAATTGAAGGCGGCGGGTGTCTCATACAAGGCTGGCCAGTTTCCCTTCATGGCCAATGGCCGCGCCAGGGCGCTGGGCGAAACCGGTGGCTTCGTCAAGGTGCTGGCCGATGCCGCTACCGATCGCATCCTGGGCGTCCACATGATCGGTCCATACGTTTCCGAAATGATCGCGGAAGCGGTGGTGGCAATGGAATTCGCCGCCAGCAGCGAAGACATTGCCCGCATCGTGCATGCTCATCCGTCGTTGTCGGAAGTCCTGCATGAAGCGGCGCTGGGCGTGGAAAAGCGGGCAATCCATATATAACCCAATTCAGCCTGAAGCTGTGCTATTGATCGAAATGATTCTATCGAAGCCCCTTGTCTCGTCATTCCTGCGTAAGCCCCCATTACTGTCGGGGATAATTTATAGAGTGAAGGTGAAAAGGGTTGCAGGTAGTGGTTTAAGGGGTTAAGACCCTGTTTAGGATAAGCTTGTAGGTCGGATTAGCGAGGCGTAATCCGACAACGGCAATTCGTTCATCCATGTTGACGTCCCTTCCTCAGGAACTGTCGCATATCGGTTCCGACTTCTTATATCGAATCACACTCCGCCAATTCGGCTTGCAAATTCAATATTGCGGCAATAGTCCGGCGCTGCCGCCTTTAGGGTAAAATACGGTTTTTCATGAATTTTCCATGATCCCCATCACCATTGCCCTTTCGAAGGGGCGCATTTTCGATGACACCGCTCCGCTGCTGAAAGCTGCGGGAATCGTGGCGCTGGAAGATCCCGAGACGTCGCGCAAACTGATCCTCGCCACTACTCGCGATACGGTCCGGCTGATCATCGTGCGCGCCTCCGACGTCCCGACTTACGTGCAGTACGGTGCCGCGGACATGGGCATAGCAGGAAAGGATGTGTTGCTGGAACATGGCGGAGCAGGCCTCTACCAGCCTCTCGATCTCAATATTGCCCGCTGCCGGATGATGGTGGCGGTGCGTGATGAATTCGATTACGACTCCGCTGTCCGGCGCGGAGCGCGGCTGCGGGTTGCGACCAAGTATCTCCATACCGCCCGGGAGCACTTCGCGGAAAAGGGCATGCACGTGGATCTCATCAAGCTTTATGGTTCCATGGAGCTTGCGCCACTGGTAGGCCTGGCTGACGCCATCGTCGATCTGGTTTCAAGCGGCAACACGCTAAGAGCCAATCAGCTCAAGGCGGTGGAAGAGATCGTTCCAATTTCGGCACGCCTGGTCATCAATCAGGCGGCACTGAAATTGAAACGTGAAACGATACAACCGATGCTGGAGGCATTCTCGGCCGCCAGCATGCAGCGCGGCGCTTCACAGGAAGTGACAGAGGTTGCGCACCAGTAATATTTTCGATTTTCATGGCCCAGATCACACGCTTATGTTCCACTGACAGCGGCTTTCAAGGCACGCTGGACAGGCTGCTGGCATTCGACGATACGCAGGATGCTGCGCTCAATGCCGTAGTCATCGATATTCTTGCGGATATCAAGAAGCGCGGAGACGATGCGCTGCTCGATTACACGCGCCGGTTCGATCGCCGGGAAGTGGCGGCAATAGCGGAACTGGAACTGTCCCGGGACCAGTTGCAGCACGCCCTGCAAAGCCTGCCGGAAGATCAGCGCAAGGCGCTCGACCTGGCGGCGCGGCGTGTCCGCGTTTACCATGAAAAGCAAGTGGCGCACTCATGGAGCTACGTCGAGCCCGGCGGCACGCAGCTTGGCCAAAAAATAACGCCACTGGATCGCGTGGGATTATATGTACCGGGCGGCAAGGCATCGTATCCTTCATCGGTGCTGATGAACGCCATTCCGGCAAAGGTGGCGGGCGTCAAGGAACTCGTCATGGTTACGCCCGCTCCCAATGGAGAGACCAATCACATGGTGCTGGCGGCGGCAGCCATTTGCGGAGTGGATCGCGTCTTCACCATCGGAGGGGCGCAGGCGGTGGGAGCAATGGCTTATGGAACGCATGCCGTGCCGCGAGTGGACAAGATCGTCGGCCCCGGCAATGCTTACGTGGCCGCAGCCAAACGGCATGTGTTTGGCTTGGTCGGCATCGACATGGTGGCCGGACCTTCGGAAATCCTGGTCATTTGCGACGGCGGGACGGACCCCGACTGGATCGCGATGGACCTGTTTTCACAGGCGGAGCATGATGAACTGGCGCAGGCCATCCTGCTTTGCCCCGAAGCGGCTTTCATCGATGCGGTAGCGGAAAGCATTGCGCTCCAGTTGGAAACCATGCCGCGCAAGGCTGTGATACAAGCTTCGCTTCGCGACCGGGGGGCATTGATCCAGGTGCGTGATCTGCACGAAGCCTGCGCCATCGCCAATCATATCGCCCCCGAACATCTGGAATTATCGGTCGAGCAGCCGGAAGCATGGGTCGAGAAAATCAGGCATGCCGGAGCAATATTTCTGGGACGCTACAGTTCCGAAGCTCTGGGCGATTATTGCGCGGGGCCCAACCATGTGCTGCCCACTTCGCGCACTGCCCGGTTCTCGTCGCCATTGGGCGTATATGATTTCCAGAAGCGCAGCAGCCTTATCCATGTATCACGGGAGAATGCAGCCGAGCTTGGCGCGATTGCTTCCATACTGGCAAGGGGAGAGGGCCTGCAAGCCCACGCCATGTCGGCGGAATATCGATACAGGAAGAACGATTAGATTTTCAGTCTGTTCCGGATCGAGCGCTGTAGCGTGTTAAATGCTGTCCCACGAAGATGAAACAATGACGGCAAAAACCAGCCCTGATTCAGCCTTATCGGCCATAGTGTAGCCATGGTGTAGAATAGCCCGCTTATGCCCCGCTCTCCCGATCAAGTCATCCGCCCGGAAGTCCTCGCGCTCTCCGCCTATCATGTTCCTCCCGCAAAAGGCATGGTAAAGCTGGACGCGATGGAAAACCCTTATAGCCTGCCGCCGGAGCTACGCAGCGAAATAGCGCGGCTCGCCGGCGAAGCCGCCATCAACCGTTATCCCGATGCAAACGCAGCTTCCCTCAAGGATGTGCTGCGTAGCGCGCTGCCTATTCCGGATGGAATGGATATCGTTCTGGGCAACGGGTCCGACGAGATCATCCAGCTCATTGCTCTGGCGGTCGCGAAGCCCGAAGCGGTACTGATGAGCGTCGAACCCGCATTCGTCATGTTTCGCATGATAGCGACGTTTGCGCGAATGAAATACGTGGGAGTACCCTTGAAGGCCGATTTTACGCTCGACGTTGACGCCATGCTGGACGCCATCGTACGGCACGAGCCTGCGCTCATTTTTATCGCCTATCCCAATAACCCCACCGGCAATCTGTTTGACGCCGCCGCGATCCTGCGTATCATCGAAGCTGCGCCTGGCCTGGTCGTCGTGGATGAAGCTTACCACGCGTTCGCTGGCGCTAGCTTCATGGACCGATTGGCGCAATATCCCAATCTGCTGCTGATGCGCACGCTTTCGAAGCTGGGGCTGGCCGGCTTGCGGCTGGGAATGCTGGTCGGCAGGAAGGAGTGGTTGACGCATTTCGAGAAACTGCGTTTGCCGTATAATGTCGGGGTCATCACCCAGTCGATTGCGGAACGTGTATTACAACATCATGAAGTTCTTCTGCGTCAGGCGAATGTGATAAGGACTGAACGCGCGGTCATGATCGAGCGACTGTCAGTCATAGGCGGCATTCACGCTTTTCCGACGGACGCGAACTTTATTTTGTTTCGCGTAAATGAAGCCACTCAGGTATTTGAAAAACTGAAACGACGGGGAGTGCTGATCAAGAATCTGAATGGCTCCCACCCGTTGCTCAAAAACTGCTTGCGCGTGACGGTTGGCACACCGGGCGAAAATGCATGTTTCCTGGACATGCTGAAAGCATCGCTTGCCGAGTTCGAACCGGCATCGCCTCTTCCTTCATACTGATTGATACCGAACCATACCCGCACCCATCCCGCACATGCGCCACGCCGAAGTCACTCGCAACACCCTGGAAACCCGGATTTCCCTGAAGATCGATCTGGACGGAACCGGCAAAGCCTCATTGGATACCGGCGTGCCATTTCTGGACCATATGCTCGAACAGGTAGCCAGGCATGGTATGATAGACTTGCACGTCAGTGCCAAAGGAGATTTGCACATCGATGCTCACCATACGGTGGAGGATATCGGCATCACCGTGGGACAGGCATTCGCGCAGGCGATTGGCGACAAGAAAGGCCTGCGCAGATATGGGCACAGCTACGTGCCCCTGGATGAAGCGTTATCCCGGGTTGTCGTGGACCTCTCGGGACGGCCGGGTATGGAATTCAATGTCGAATTCAGACGCGCCCGCATCGGCGAATTCGACGTCGACTTGATCAATGAATTTTTCCAGGGGTTCGTCAATCACGCCATGGTGACGTTGCATGTCGACAACCTTTCCGGCCGCAATGCGCATCATCAGGCGGAAACCATATTCAAGGCCTTCGGCCGCGCATTGCGCATGGCGGCGGAACCTGATCCCCGCGCCGCAGGAACCATCCCCTCCACCAAAGGCTCCCTGTAGCTTCTCTCCCTCTCTTCATTTCCGGGCATGACTGATATCGCAATCGTCGACTATGGCATGGGAAATCTCCGTTCCGTGTCCAAAGCTCTGGAGCACGTGGCGCCGGATGCCTCGATAGCAGTAACCGACGATCCGGAACTGGTTCGCGAGGCAGGCAGGGTCGTGGTCCCCGGCCAGGGAGCCATGCCGGATTGTCTGCACGAGCTCGATGCCCGCGGATTGCGCGACGCCGTGAGGGATGCCGCCATCAACAAACCGTTTCTCGGCATCTGCATCGGCCTGCAAATGCTGCTTGAAAGCAGCGAGGAAGGAAATGTGAGCGGCCTTGGCATCATTCCGGGGAAAGTAGTGCGCTTCCCCTCAAGCCGGACGGGGGAGTCCGGCGGGCAGAAGCTCAAGGTGCCGCATATGGGCTGGAACCAGGTACATCAGACCTCGGCGCATCCCTTGTGGAGAGGTATCGCCCAGGACGCGCGTTTCTATTTCGTGCATAGCTACTACGTCGCTGCCTCCTCCCCGGAGTCGGTAGCGGCCTGCAGCCAATATCCTTTTTCGTTTACTTGCGCCGTGGCAAAGGATAATATTTTCGCCGTTCAGTTTCATCCGGAAAAAAGCCATGAAGCAGGCTTGACGTTGCTGAAAAACTTCGTGCAGTGGAAGCCGCTTTCCCGAAATGGGTAGCCAGAGCGCAGACGTCATTTTGTTCTCCCATCCGAGATCTCCACATTCCTATCCTGACTCAAAATGTTGATCATTCCTGCAATAGATCTCAAAGACGGTGATTGTGTCCGTCTGAAACAAGGCATGATGGAAAAGGCCACGGTCTTTTCGGAAGAGCCCGGTACGATGGCCAGGCACTGGCTGGATCAGGGCGCACGGCGACTGCATCTCGTGGATCTCAATGGCGCATTTGCCGGAAGACCGAAGAATGAGCCGGCAATCCGGGAAATAGTCGAGGCAATCGGCGATGAGATTCCAACGCAGCTTGGGGGCGGCATACGCGACTTGGAAACGATCGAGCGTTATCTCGACGATGGCATCACCTACATCATCATTGGAACGGCGGCGGTCAAAACACCCGGCTTTCTGCATGATGCATGCAATGCTTTTCCCGGCCATATCATGGTTGGGCTGGATGCAAAGGATGGCAAGGTGGCCGTTAACGGCTGGTCCAAGGTTACCGGGCATGACGTCGTGGATCTGGCAAGGAAGTTCGAGGATTATGGAGTCGAGGCCATCATTTACACGGATATCGGACGCGATGGCATGCTCAGCGGTGTCAATGTCGATGCCACGGTGGAACTCGCCAGGGCTCTCAGCATTCCCGTCATTGCCAGCGGCGGCGTAAAGAATCTCGATGATGTCAAGGCGCTTTGCGAGATCGAGGCGGAAGGCATCATGGGCGCCATCACGGGACGGGCGCTGTATGAGGGTACGCTGGATTTCAAGCTGGCACAGGCCCTGGCAGATGATCTATGTCTGAAATGAAACTGGATGCCCTTCCATATTGAATCCATCGGCGATTGAGCCGCCCGCACCGCGGCTGCTCGCTCATTCCAATTGCCCATCATTGGGAAAAGTGCTGTTTCTGCCGCCATGTCCAGCACGGATTCGCTTCGGATTCCGGAAAGCTTCAACAATCCGGAGTGAATCGCTCGCCTGCCCGCATAGCGCATCTGAGGGCATTGGAGGCAGGTTGACCACCAATGTTGAGTAAAAACCTGTCTTTATAAAGAACATAGAGAAATACCATGGGCTTGGCAAAACGTATCATTCCCTGCCTCGACGTTACCAATGGCCGGGTCGTCAAAGGCGTCAATTTTGTCGAGCTGCGAGATGCTGGAGATCCAGTCGAGATAGCCCGCCGCTATGATGAGCAGGGCGCGGATGAACTGACCTTTCTCGACATTACCGCCAGTTCCGACAATCGCGACCTGATACTTCGCATTATTGAAGAAGTTGCGGCGCAAGTGTTTATTCCGCTGACTGTGGGAGGCGGCGTTCGCAAGGTCGAAGATGTCCGGAGGCTATTGAACGCCGGAGCCGACAAGGTAAGCATCAATACCTCGGCCGTGCAGAATCCCGACCTGGTGGCGGACGCCGCCAGCCGCTACGGTTCGCAATGCATCGTCGTGGCGATAGATGCAAAGCGGACGGCGCAAGGCTGGGAAGTCTTCACCCACGGAGGGCGCAAGGCAACCGGCCTCGATGCCATCGAATGGGCAGGGAAGATGCAATCGCTGGGTGCGGGAGAAATATTGCTGACCAGCATGGATCGGGACGGCACGCGCAACGGTTTCGATCTGGCGCTCACCCGCGCCATATCGGATGCGGTGACTGTTCCGGTTATCGCCAGCGGCGGCGTCGGCAATCTGCAGCATCTTGCGGAGGGAATACTGGAAGGCCATGCCGATGCGGTGCTGGCTGCCAGTATTTTCCACTACGGTGAATATACCATACGCCAGGCCAAGGAGTACCTGGCGCAACGCGGCGTGGAAATACGGCTATAGTGATAAAATGAATTCACTTCCCGCGATTTTCGAGCCTAGCGAGAAACTGCCGGGCCGCATCATGGGCAACTCGCTGACGATTTTTTAACTACTGATTACATTATCCATGTCAGACACTTGGCTCAACAGAGTGAACTGGTCGGATGACGGACTGGTGCAGGCCGTGGCACAGGAGGCAGGCAGCAATGAAGTGCTGATGGTTGCCTGGATGAACCGCAAGGCGTTGAAACTTACAGTGGAAACAGGCGAGGCGCACTACTGGTCCCGCTCCCGCAAAAAGCTGTGGCACAAAGGCGAAGAATCCGGCCACGTGCAAAAAGTGAGGGAAATTCGGCTGGATTGTGACGGGGATGTCCTGTTGCTCACCATTGAACAAGTTGGCGGCATTGCCTGTCACACGGGAAGGCACAGCTGTTTTTTCCATAAGTTTGAAAACGGTCAATGGAAAGTAGTGGACCCGGTGATCAAGGATCCGGAACAGATTTACGGCAGATGATCGATACCTCCTCCATCCTGTTCCGGCTGGCGGGAACGATCGAAGCCCGGAGGCTGGCCGATCCCGCCTCTTCCTATGTAGCGAAATTGCTGCATGGGGGCCAGGACAGAATCCTGAAAAAACTTGCGGAGGAGTCGGCTGAAGTACTGATGGCTTCGAAAGACGGGGACAGGAAGCATATTACAGGAGAAATGGCGGACTTGTGGTTTCACTGCCTGATACTGCTGGCCCACCACGGCCTCAGCCCGGACAATGTGCTTGCCGAACTGGAACGCCGCGAAGGCCTGTCCGGAATCGATGAAAAGGCGGCTCGGAAAACGGAATGATCATGGATCAATGTTTGTTTTGCAGGATTGTGCGGGGAGAAATCCCCTCGGGGAAGGTGTACGAGAATGACAACATTCTGGCGTTTCACGACATCCATCCCGCAGCTCCCGTGCACTTCATGGTGATACCTAAACTCCATATTCCCTCCCTGATGGAAGTGGGTGACAAGCACCGCGACCTATTGGGAGAAATGATGGCATTGATACCGCGGCTTGCGGAGGAACAGGGGTGCCGGGACGGCTTTCGGACTGTTATCAATACCGGACCCGTCGGAGGCCAGGAGATATACCACCTGCATATTCATGTCATCGGCGGCGGGGAGCGCCTGCCCGGCATGATTCCGCACAGGAGATAAAGGAGCGAATTATGGGCTCATTGAGCATCTGGCACTGGTTGATCGTTCTCATCATTGTTGTCCTGGTTTTCGGAACAAAGAAGCTGCGAAATCTTGGCAGCGATCTGGGCGGCGCAGTAAAAGGATTCAAGGAGGGCGTGAAAGGAGCCGATGAGGAGGCAATATCAGGCGCGCATGATAAAAATACCGGACAAACCATAGAGATCGATCTCAGCCACACGCGGGACAAGGTACACGAAAAGCGCGAGGGATGAGGAGTGGTGCAATCTTCTCCCAGCGCTTCGCTGTTCAAGCATCTTCCTGGTACCTTCGCGGCTTGATCCATACTTTCGAAAATGTTCGATATCAGTTTCGCGGAGATCGTGGTCATTGCAGTAGTCACCCTGATTGTGGTTGGCCCGGAGCGCTTGCCGAAGGTGGCGCGTACACTCGGCTACCTGCTGGGACGTGCCCAACGCTACGTCGCAGACGTCAAGAATGATATACAGCGCGAGATGGAACTGGAGGAATTGAAGAAATTGAAGACTTCGATGGAAGGGGCGGCACATTCCATGGAGGAGACGATAAGGACGGAGGTAAATGGAATTCGGGAGGCGGCCAGCGAAAAACCAGAAGAAGATTTGATGGAAAAAACCGAAACAACATCTGTTATTGTCACGGATACGATGACGGAACCTGTCCGGGAGAACATGCCGGACTCCGCGGTTCAACCCGGCCCCGCAGACTCCCTATCGCGCCGACCGAACCTTTGACCCCAAATCCGGCAGTTGATCGCTCATTTTCAGTTTAGAGCCATGACCCACAAAGACTTTCGGCGGTACTCGACGTTCACCTATATGTTGAGTTCGCTACAGGGCGGATTGCGCGATTTTTGCAACACATGGCTGCGTTGCAACTCCCTGGAATGGAATGGCCATTGCGCGTCGCAGCACCTTGCCCTGCACTCCAAAAACCGCACTCTCCACCCTGTCCAACTGCTGGATTTAGGTTAACTGGTGAAACCATGCGTGGGCAGGCTGAGCCCTTCGCCATTCACGATTCAAAATACAGAATGCCTGGCTTGATATATCCGGCCAGTTCAAGCTACCTGGTTCTCTCCGGCACATGAGCACCGAGGAAACATTCATTTCGCATCTGGTGGAACTGCGCGCAAGACTGGTGCGCATATGCGGAGGGATACTGATCGGCTTTCTGCCATGTTCTTTTTATGCGCGGGAATTGTATTCCCTGCTTGCGCTACCCTTGCTCGAGAAACTGCCGCAGGGGGGGCAGATGATCGCCACCGAGGTCGTTACGCCGTTTTTTGTGCCGATGAAGGTGGCCATGATGGCTGCGTTTGTGATTACCCTGCCCCACACTCTCTATCAGATCTGGGCATTTGTGGCGCCCGGATTATATTCCCACGAGAAACGATTGATACTGCCCCTCGTATTCGTCAGCACGTTCCTGTTTCTCTGCGGAATCGCCTTCGCCTACTTTGCCGCATTGCCACTGGTTTTCGAATTTATTACCCACTTTGCCCCCGAAGGCGTCGCGGTCATGACCGATATCGGCAAATATCTTGACTTCGTTCTGACCATGTTCGTCGCTTTCGGCATCACTTTTGAAGTGCCTATATTTGTTGTGCTACTAGCCCATATCGGCGTCGTTTCGATAGAACAATTGAAGAACGCCCGCCGCTATGTTCTGGTTGGCGCGTTCGTGATTGGTGCGATTTTTACCCCGCCGGACATCGTCTCGCAATTCATGCTGGCGGTGCCGCTTTATCTGTTGTATGAAGCTGGAATCCTGGTGGCGAACTTGATCTCCCGCTCGACCCCTACTTCCCGGCTGATCCGGTCGGACGGTGGACACCGGGCGCGCAAAGCGGGAGATGCCGGAACCTCTGAGTAAAGCTTCCGCCCTGCTTGGGCTGGCACAGGGGATGACCGGGCTTTAACAACAAAAGATACCGTGAACCGGTGGTTGCACACAAAGATCCTGCACGGTTTCGGAATCCTGTTTGGTTATTCCATTCCCTCCGAGTCGAGATACTGCTCCTGGGAAGCGGGCTTGGGCCGCTTGCCTACGTTGACCTTGACGGTTTTTTCCGCCTGGTTGCGCATCACCAGGATCGTAACGGTTTGACCGGGAGACAGGGCGGCGATCAGGTCGAGCATTGCCGAGGAATCAACCACCGGTTTGCTATCCACCGCAATAAGTATATCTCCCGGCCTGACCCCGGCACGATCCGCCGGCCCCCCCTTGAGGACTCCGGCGATCAGTGCGCCGTTGGTGTTGGGGCGCTTGAACGACTCGGCGAGCTCTGGTGTCAGATCCTGCACTTCCACCCCGATCCAGCCCCGTGTTACTCCTCCCGTCTGGATGATCTGCTCCATGATCTGCTTGGCGACAGTGGTCGTAATGGCGAATCCGATACCAAGCGATCCTCCGGTGCGGGAAACGATGGCGGTGTTGATACCAATCAGATTACCAGACGTATCTACCAGCGCGCCGCCCGAATTTCCGGGATTTATGGCGGCATCGGTTTGTATGAAATTCTCGAAAGTATTGATGCCAAGATGGGTTCGCCCAAGTGCGCTGATAATTCCCATGGTGACGGTCTGCCCCACTCCGAAGGGATTGCCTATGGCAAGCACGATATCCCCGACCCGGGCATTGTCCGATTGCCCGAAAGTCATGGTGGGAAGCGCTTCCATATCCACTTTCACAACGGCAAGATCCGTTTCGGGATCGGAACCGATGACCCTGGCCTTGCTCTTTCTACCATCCGCCAGTGCAATCTCAATCTCGTCCGCCGCTTCAATCACATGGTGATTGGTGAGAATATAACCTTCCGGACTGACAATCACCCCCGACCCAAGGCTGGACGCGCGCCGGCTCTGGGATTCAAGGGGGTCACCGAAGAAGCGCCTGAATCGCGGATCTTCCAGCAATGGGTGGGGCGCTGCCTTCACTTCTTTACTGGTAAAAACATTGACAACGGATGGCATGGCGACTTGCGCCGCGTTGCTGAAACTGCCCGGCCTGAATTCCGCCTTGGTTTGCGTATCGGAAACCGCTTCCTTGATCGTCACTATCGTTCCGCCCCCCTCTCTCAACTGGCCCCGGGGTAATAGATCCGGCCTCAAGGTGGAAACCACAAACACTATTGCGAGAACCAGTGTCGTGAATTGTGCGAAAATCAACCAGAGTTTGCGCATTTGGAATAGGGAGACTGGGGTTTAACACGCCCGAATAAAAAAGGGATGAAATATCGATGCAACTGAACGAGCTTGAAGCATACCTGAACAAGCTCCTGAATATTGACCAGTTTCGTGATTATTGCCCAAATGGACTCCAAGTGGAAGGCCGAAATGAAGTATGGCGGGTAGTCAGCGGAGTAACCGCTTCGTTTGATTTCCTGCAAACGGCCATTCTGGCGGGTGCGGACGCGGTCCTGGTGCATCACGGCTATTTCTGGCGCAATGAGGAATCGCGCGTCGTTGGCATCAAGCGGCGGCGGCTCGCGGCATTGCTGGAGAGCGATCTCAGTCTGCTCGCCTATCATCTCCCGCTGGATGCGCACGCGGAGCTGGGCAATAATGCACAACTCGCCCGCCGGCTGGGACTGGTTGAAGACGGCCGTTTCGGCGAGCAGGATCTTGCCATGCAGGGGATTCCGCCATTTCAGGGCATGAAACTGAAGGAATTACGGCAGCATATAGAAGCCACGCTGCTGCGCAAGCCCCTGGTGATCGGGGATGACGCCAAGGTCATGCGCCGGATCGCCTGGTGTACGGGTGCCGCGCAGGGTTATTTCGACGAAGCAGTCCAGCTTGGTGTGGATGCCTTTATCACGGGGGAAATTTCCGAACAGACTGTTCATATCGCCCGAGAATCAGGAGTGGCCTTCATTTCCGCAGGCCACCACGCCACGGAACGGTATGGCGTGCAGGCGCTAGGGGAACATATATCGGACAAGTTCGGAATCAGCCATCAGTTCATCGATATCGACAACCCCGTCTGAACGATCCGAAGTGCCCGAAGCAGTTGCAGGCGGAAAAGTTGAAACTGAATCGGGCAGGTCTGCGGGTGGTCGGCTTATTGATCGGCACATACGAAATTATTGGTACCAGCAAGAGTCCGGAAACTGGTGCTACCCGTTTGACCTGACGAGTTATACATTATCAAAAGTAATAAAGTACTGTCGATAATTACGGATGTCCGCCTGAAAGGATGCCGGTTCGGCGTGACGCATGGTGCAGGTGTTGTTCGCGCTCGGGAAAACGGGAACAACATGTGCCTCATGACAAATATATATTGGAAAGGAGAGAGCGATGGGAGCCGAGTATTGGCTGAAGGTATGTAAGGGAGCGGTGGGGATAGGGGTAGGGTTGATGCTGGCGGCGGGAGCGCAGGCGAATTTTCCGAGCGTACCGAAGGAGACCTAC